>TARA_R110002074_G_scaffold57077_8_pt1 | contig 20890 bp, 21 predicted proteins | sample TARA_R110002074 | Tara Oceans TARA_R110002074 (sample SAMEA4397215) | marine metagenome | biome: Polar Biome; feature: [MIX] marine epipelagic wind mixed layer (ENVO:01000061); material: water (ENVO:00002006), including particulate matter (ENVO:01000060) such as... | depth 10-100 m | reverse complement strand
TAGGCGGTTTTCAGTATTCAGTTTTCAGTATCAGTTTTCAGTTGGCAGTATCAGTAGGCAGTTTTTTTAAGTACAAGGTAAAAGATAAAACGTACGAGGTACGAAGTGAAAAGTAGCTGGGGGTTTAAAAAATGTTAGTGGGCGCAGTCGAGAACCTTTCGTGTTGTAAACCTGTTTTTAGTTACGATAAATCTGTATTTTAACTACGCTATGTTCAGTATTGTTTAGAGGTTCTAGGTCGGTTTTTAATGTCTTTAGGAATTAGGGTAGCTCACCGTATGAGGTTTTAGTACGTTAAGTTTGTTAGCGCTAAACCTGCCTGTCGCGGCATGCAGGTTTTGCAGGTATATGTCTAGTTGGAGATTACTCAGGAATTTTCAAAGTAGGTGAGCACAAGCAACCCGCCTGAATGGTAGAGTCAGGCAGTTTACGTATAGCCATTGTTGTGCTATCATTAGTTAATTTTTTAGACATTTTTTTTGTAAATGTTCTTTCAAAATATGTATTTCTTCTAACATTAAATTATATAATTCAACCTGTCTGGTGTTTGCCCCAACAAATTCTAACGACTCATTGAGTAACCTTGTTCTCATTTTAGAAGAAAGCGTATCATTTTCAAGAGCAAGAGTTTGAACGATTTCTATTAAGTCTTCATCAAGTCCATTCTTGAATCTACCCACTCTTAATGAGGCCTGGGCAGAACCATTTGCGAAATAGTCGTTGTGTGCAAATGATATATCTACGGCATGTTTACCATTGATCATAATTATACTCTTGAGTTCTTCGACTCTATTGAAATAATGATTGAGTGCTTTTATGATTGACTTATCGCTTATTATATTAAGGTTTGCTCCAGATTTTAAGTCTTCATATGCTGAATTGTTCGGCTCAAAATCAGAATAAATAGCCTTGGTTGAAAGAAATACTTGTGAGCCAATCTCAACTTTTTTAGCATTATCATTCAGTAGTAACCTAACGGATTCATTTGATGCCACAAGACGTTCTTCTGCTAATAGCAAAAGGTTTTGGATCTGTTGTTTATCTAGTTTAACGTCATCTAATAGTCGGCAATAGTATTCATTCTCTAATTTTATCTGCTTGTGATGGTCATTCCAGTTATTTAATTGCAGGGCGATGAGGATACCTATAACCACAAGAACTATTTCTCCAAGGGCATATTTCAAATACTTTCCTGTTTTGCCATCTGAAAGTAAATTTTGACGAATTTTTCTAAAGAATTTTATCATTGGTTAGTGGTTGGTTTTAATGTAGGCTAACGGTCAGTGCAAAAATTCGTTACAATGCATTTTTACATCGTGTTGTGCTTTGTAATTTTTCTAAGGTTCAATTTCCTCGTTTATAGATTCTATAAGTGTTTCCACACTTTTTATTAATCTATTGTTGTAATGAAAATTCAATAAAATATTGAGCCTGTTCTTATAGGATTTGATGAAATATTTAAATTCCTGATCAGCTTTTAACGAATTATAGTTTAAGGGTATTAATCTTGGTTCATAGTTTTCCTTTTCAAGATCATAAACATAAGACTCTTCAAAACGTGTAGAGAAAACATGTTTAACCCCGCGTTCACCCTCTTCTAAAACTACACCCTCTTGCTTAATAAAAAAGGTATATTGAGAATCATAAACATCAATTATTTGATTTCTTAATTCAGAATTTTTTATGATATCAATACCTTTAGATTTTAGCGTTTCAAAGGCACTCGTGGAATACACAAACATGACGGGTAACATAAGATTACCTAAATAATTTGAAATAGAATCTCGATATGGCAAATCATTTTCTAGTGCATAAATGACTTTATCAGCTGAAGACATACTCGAATTAATTCTATTGGCATTATAAACCAAATCTGCTTTGTCTTTTTCAAGACCAATTTTTAGATCTTCTAAAATGTTTCTCTCTTCTGTTGTTCTAATTCTATTTTGATTCCAGTTATTTATAGACAACGCGATTAAAATTCCGATAACCACAAGAATTATTTCTCCAAGGGCATATTTCAAATACTTTCCTGTTTTGCCATCTGAAAGTAAATTTTGACGAATTTTTCTAAAGAATTTTATCATTGGTTGGTTGCATTGTAGCTATCGGTTTATGTATGGTTAGTTGCTATGTTCTTTGTTAGCCTTTCGTTATTTTGGCATTTTTATAAATAACATATTTATTGTTAGTACTTACCTGCTAGTTTATTTCTTTATTTAGTAATTCCAATATTTCAACAATGCGGTCTCTTAATATAAAAGACTGTTGTTGAGTATTTCTATTAGTTGTTATACATCTTACTAAATGATCTTCATAATCAGGATTATCTAAAAGTATATTAAAATCAGAAAAGTGTTTTGAGTTTCCTATATCTTTTATTTCTGAAGCCCTGTTTTCTTGGTCAATCAAAAATGTATATAGAATACCTGTTTTCATAGCCTTGTTGCGTAGTGTTCTTAGTTGATAGTTCTTAATCAAAAATGGGATATAGATTTCATTTCTGTATTTAGCCCAAGTTTGCTCACCTTCAGTAACCTGTACAATTTCACTGGTCCAAATTGAGAGCAGCCGTTTCAAGCTATCATTTCTAATCAACCTTAAATTTCCTGAGGTTGCTAAGTCGTTAATTATAGGGTCAAAAGTTGTATATGGGACTGTTTTTGCCAAATGCATTTCTATACTATCTACATTTCTGATATTGGGATTATCAATATTTGCTAATAATTGAATGGCCGAGTTCATCATATAATCTCTGATGCCAATTTTTTCATCCAATTGCTTAAGATTGCTTTTAAATTCAGAGTGTAGTTGCTTCAAAATTGCGGTTTCCAGTTTTCTATCTATTCTTGATTCATTCCAATTATTAATGCTTAACGCAATCAAGATACCAATAACTACAAGAACAATTTCGCCGATGGCGTATTTCAAATACTTTCCTGTTTTGCCATCTGAAAGTAAATTTTGGCGAATTTTTCTAAAGAATTTTATCATTGGTTTATGGTTGGTTATAATGAAGTATAACGTACAGATACACCTACCATGGTATGTATATTTCTCTTATTTACTGGGTAAAATGTACCCTCTAAGATACTATTAATGAATAAACCTACAATTTGCATTCTATCTATGATTAGAGATATACTTTGTGGTACGCAGGCTTTTTTCGTTCAAGATTTTTAAATAAATGTCAACAAATAACCAATTATGGCACCTCCTAAAACAATAAATGCACTATTTAGTTTTTTGAAAACAAATACGACAATTAAACTAGTAATAGCGATTACGATTGTTCGCCAATCCATTAATGTGTCTTTCCCCATTTCCACACAAACGGCAATTATCAATGCTACTGCTGCAACATTTACTGCATCTAATATTGCCCCTATAATATTTGATTTTCGCATTTTTGGTATCAATGGATTTACTATCAGAACAAAAAGAAACGAAGGAAGGAAAATTCCAAGCGTTGCCGCAAGAGCTCCCATTATTCCATTCATTTGCCAACCTATAAAAGTCGCGGTCGATAAAACTGGACCAGGCGTTATTTGTCCAACAGCAACTGCATCGATCAACGCTTGTCTTGTAAGCCATCCATTTGCAACTAATTCCGAGTCGAGAAAAGCAAACAAAACATATCCGCTGCCGTATAGAATTGCACCAACCTTTAGAAAAGTCAAAAATATTTTTAATACTCCAATTTTTGAAGGGTCGGTTACTTGAAATAGAATAAGTGGTATAAAACTATTCAAATTACCAGTTTTTTTTTTGAAAAAATAAATACCCAAACCAAGTAAACCACAACCAAAAAGAGCGATTATTTCGTTTACACCAAATAAGCAAGCCACCAAAGTGATGATGCCTAAAATAGCAAGTTCAGTATTTTTTATCGCTTTTTTTCCAAGTCGGAAAGCTGCCATTACAATTATTGCAATAACTGCTGGTTTAATTCCATAAATGAATGGCTCAACTTTTGGCAATTGACCATATTCTTGATAAAGCCAAGCAAAAACTGAAGTAATAATTACCGCAGGAAATATAAAACAAAATCCTGCAACAAAAAGACCTTTCCAACCTGCACGTTCGTGCCCGCAATGCATAGTCATTTCGGTAGAATTCGGGCCCGGAATTAAATTTGTAGCACCAACGAGGTCGAGAAAATGTTCTTGTGTCATCCACTTTCTTTTTTTGACAACTTCATCTTCCATCATTGCGATATGAGCTGCTGGACCGCCAAAAGCAATACTTCCTAACTTGAAGAATAATTTAGCAATTTCTTTTAGTTCATTTGTTTGGGACATTTCAAATTCAGTTCAAATATTTAATGTTAGCACGATTTTCAGCTTGCGCACAACGTTTTTGTCTATAGTTTTTTGCGTGGTTAATCGCCTAGTTAACCAATAAAAACCTAATAGAAAATCTGATATGATTTTTTAAATAGATCATAATTAATTACACCTATTGTTGTAAGCTAGCTATTTTCATTTCATTCTTTATTTTGTAAAATTAAAATTGGAATGTCAAATTGACTAAGAATTTGAAATGTATCGTTCTTTAAAAATTTTTCAAATAGGCCTGTTCTATGGTTTACTAAAATTAAAAGGTCAATGTGTTCACTAGCGTATGCTTCATAGATTTTTTTTAACTGAGAACCGTCTTTTGATTTTTTGTAATTCACAATATTCTTCCAAAATGCTGAAGTGAAGGTTTCTTGCATCAATGATTTGGAAATAACCAAATTTGAATCAATTTTAAATTTCAGTAATTGAGGCTTAATCACATCCATCTCTACGTCCTTTCTCTGAATGTGCCATATGTTTTTAAGTTCTGAAAAAGAAAAAACATCACGTTTGGAAGGTAGAAGTAAAACAGGGCATGGTGATGTTGTGGTCAAAAAAAATAGTTTATCACTAAACGGTACATTGGATTTGGATGGATAACCAGTTCTTCTGCTCAAAATTAGCAATTCATACTTATGACTAATTTTACTAATATTATCAGAAACAGCGCCTTCACAAGCTATTACTTTGAAGGGTTGATGGTCTTTTTTTTCTATATTTTTTTTATAGAAATCAATCAGCATTTGTTTAATACCTTGATCATAATCTAATGCACCAAAATCATATTCTCTATTATAATCATAGCCAGAATAACAATGTATTAAACTTATAGATGCACCAAATTCCTTTGCTATCAAATTAGCATAGTGTAGTGCGTTTTTTGAGGTTTCCGAAAAAGATATGGGCAAGAGTATATTTTTCATAATTATGTCCAATTTAAATTAACAACTATACTGTCAATGTCACTTCTAATCAGCTTATTTATAATGGTCGCCCATTTGAAAAGTAGTGCTAAAATAAGCTGTTATTTTACAGATAATCACGAGCCGAATTTTTAAAATTCGACGACTTTCCATAAATACCCAAACCATCTCGTTGGCAAAGACTGTGCTATTTTTTATTTGCCTTGTTACCCGCAGTATTTTTCCGCATTACTATTCCTATCAGTCGTGGAATTCCACTTTTATTTTCTTCGTCAAACCATTCTTTGAGTTCCTCTAATTCAAATCCGTTTTCCTGCGCTACATCTAGATATTCCGAAACGTGATGAACATAGGTTTCTAATTCTTGCGTTCCGTTTTCGGTTTCAAATTTGGCTTTACTTCCTGAATATTGTTTGAATGGATGAAGTTCGCTGATAAAGAAAATTCCACCATTTTTTAATTTTTTGTGTGCTTGATTAAAAACAAAATCTAAATCTTCAATATGTTCAAGAACTAAACTACAAGTTATTAAATCTGCATAATCATTTTCAATATTCCATTCCGCTGTTAAATCTGCTTTCCTAAATTCAACTCGTTCGTCTTGAATTTTCGCTTTAGCTTTATTCAGCATTTCTTGCGAAAAGTCTATTCCGATAATTTTATCCGCTTTTTTTAAAAGATAATTTGTATTTTTTCCAGTTCCGCAACCTAATTCTATAACTATTGAAAAGTCAAATTTATTCAACGTTTCAAATGTTGATTTCGAATCTAAATCTCTCGTTTTATTCGAGTTCGTATCATATTGGTCAGCCCAAATATTATATGCTTTTTCAATGTTCATTTAAAATGGTAATGGTTTTTCAGTATTATGGGTAACGAACAGATATACCTACCCTCTAAGATAGTATTAATGAATAAACCTGCAATTGGCAATCTATCTATAATTAGGGCATGTATGTACTTATCCTATGATATTAGTAGATACAATGTATGATATAGAGGTGTTGGTGGTGATAGAGAAATTGAATGGCTTTGATAGAGTAGCGTAGTTGGTTGCTGTAGTTGCGTCTTCGGGCGTTAGTTTGCAGCTTCATTTTCAGATTTCATAGCAATGACATTCTGTACAATCATTTCAAATACATTTGCAATTGTTGCGGTTACAAAAGATACAAAGGCAGTTAAAGCACAAATGGCTAGAAAACCCGCGGGATCGTCATTTGGATTATGGAATAATCTGATATATACCCCTGCCATGACAATCAAAATGCTGAGCACGATTGCATAATACTTTATACTCTTTAAGATTTTAATAGCACTTAATGAGAATATCCTATGCTGCCTGATATAGTTGAGTAACTTGAACGCTTTGAAGAGAATAAGAAAAAACGCAATCGATGATGCATAAACATACAAGATCAACGGGTCAAAGTAAATGCTGAACACGTCTAAATTTGTAGCTCTCCCTTCGGTTAATGGGGTCCATATCAAAATGGTAAGCGCCACAATGCCAATAAGTACGATGACCGCTTGAAGAAAAAGTATTGAAATTCTATTCATCATATTCTTACGAAATATAAAGGATGTCAACCTATGTATTGAAGGTATGATTTTATCCTAAAAAGCGAAGATACATATGCAGCATTTTAATGGTCAGGGCGTCTGTTTTATCAACTCGTTGGTTACGATGGCTGTTAGCCAATTGTGTAATCGCGGTATTAGACCAAGATGTTCTTGTTTTCGAATACTAGTATAGCGAATGATTTTTTAAGTTGTTTTTAGTTTTAGGTTTTAATTGCATAAACATATAGCATAGGGTGAAAATGTACATGAGGTCTGCTGTTCCACGTAAGGGGAAATCGTCTGTATTCAAATTTTCTATCAACTCTCTCGAGTATTCTACCGTTAATTTAACCTGAATATCTGGGACAAAATAAACCGCGGTAATCACGAAAACCCAAAGTTTGAAAAGAAATAAAACTACTATAGTATACTTCGAAATTTCAGGAGGATGCTTCCAGAACATAGGGATTAACAATAGTAAAGGAAGGTATACAGGAATAAGGAAGACCCATATAAAGGCAGGGATACTTAGGCCTACAGCTTCACGGGTTGCCAACCAATCTGATGGGTCTATCAAAAGCCACATTGGGTAGCCGACCAAACTTTCTATATAAAGAGCCCCTATGGCATAAAAAGACAAGAAAAAAGTCGAGATAAACAATACTCTCGTAAGTATGCTTTTTTCGATTAAAAAAATATTGAAAATTTTAAGGGTAATCGCCACCTGTATAGCTGCTGGTATGAGTTGCAAATACATGGAATACATCAATAATTTGGAACTCAATTCTGATGTCATGCCTAAAATCGGCAATTCTTGATGTATGGGTACAATGACCAAGAAAGTAGATAGGACATAAAATAATGCCAAGCCAAAGGATGCCCAAAGCAGAGATTTAGAAAATTTTTTGGTGCAAAAACGTACGACTAAGACGTGCGATATAAGCATAAGTACCGCAGGGAAATAACAAAACAAAATCATTTTGTCATTGAACATGTGCATATAATCAGGAATATTTTTACTTACTTTTTGTAATTGGGGATAGCTTACAAAATAGGTCATCACTAGGGTTCCGAAGTAGTAAAAACAAAATGAAAAGTAAGTGAGTAAAATCCACTTTTGATTTTTTGATTTTTCGAGTTTATTCATCGTAGTTCATCTTTATAAACAACTGATCAATAGTATTTCATTTTTCACAATAGTTGCAAAATAGGCAACTAAAAGAGGAGTATAGAGCTTACGGCCGCCGTACAAGATTTTCGGCTAATTGTACTATAAATGTATGTAAAAGTCTTCAAATTATAATGCTCGACGACAATGATTTAGAGCTATTTATGAACAGGTAAGTTCGAGTAGATTTCGAGATGCGAAATTAACCTGATCGCGGCACAGCGGGTAGCGAAAACCTTTTGTTTTGTGAACCTTTTCTCGACTGCTTTCGAACAGCCAATTGTACACTTTTGTGTTTAAAGTAAAAGTGTCGCGTATGTAAACCTCGAAGATTATGGTCTGAAATTATACTCCGATAATAAGAAAGTGAAGGCTACCTACTGATACTGTCAGCTGAATACTTTAAAAACAACTACTTCTTCGTTGCTTCGAAAAATTTTGCGTTGATGTCGTCTATGTAGTTTAAAAGCTCGTCGCGGCCGCTGCGGTTGCTGGCGCTGGTGACGAAGTGTTGTGGTGCTTCTTCCCACATATCTGCGGTAAGCGTGTCTAAATAGGTTTTAACGTCGCGTTCTATCGCTTTCGGTTTAAGCTTATCGGCCTTAGTGAATATAATGGCAAATGGTATTCCGTTTTCACCCATCCACTGCATAAACTCCATATCTATAGGTTGTGGTTCGTGGCGTATATCGACCAGTACAAAAGAACAAACGAGTTGCTCGCGTTGTAGAAAGTAATTGGTAATGTATTTCTGAAATGTTTTTTTATCGCGTTTAGAGACACGTGCATACCCATACCCAGGCAAATCGACCAAAAACCAATTCTCATTGATTTTAAAATGGTTGATCAATTGGGTTTTACCAGGTCTACCAGAAGTCTTAGCCAAGCTTTTACGCTCGGTCAACATATTTATTAATGAAGATTTGCCCACATTAGAGCGACCAATGAAGGCATACTCAGGTATAGACTCATTAGGGCAGCGAGCAACATCAGAGTTGCTAATTACAAAGTCGGCCGACTTTATTTTCATCCGTAGAAAATTTTAAAACTTATTTTTCTCTAACCAAGCATCAAGAATGGCGTTGAACTCATTTGGGTGCTCCATCATAGGTGCGTGTCCACATTTATCAATCCAAAATAAATCTGAATTCGGTAGCAGTTCATCAAATAATTCAGCCACGTCTGGCGGAGTTACACTATCGTTCTTTCCCCATATAATACAGGTAGGCGTTTTCATTTTTGGCAAATCTTGCGCCATATTATGACGTATAGCACTTTTAGCAATCGCCAAGGTCTTCACTAATTTTATACGATCATTTACAGTTGCATAAACTTCGTCTACAATTTCTTTAGTAGCAATTTCAGGGTCGTAAAAAACATCTTGAGCTTTCTTTTTAATAAACTCATAATCACCACGCTTAGGGTAACCATCACCCATAGCACTTTCGTAAAGTCCAGAACTACCGGTAATGACTAAGGCCTTTACTTTCGCGGGGTACATTTTAACATATAGCAGCCCAATATGGCCACCTAACGAGTTACCTAAAAGAATGACATCGTCTAATTCTTTATGCTCAATAAATTTTTTGAGGTATTTGGCAAAATTCTTCACCGTGGTTTTAAGCATCGGCATAGCATACAAGGGTAATTCGGGAATTAGCACCTTATAACCTTTTGGTGGAAAATGGGAGGAAACGCCCTGAAAATTACTAAGACCACCCATAAGACCATGAAGGATAATAATGGGTTTGCCTTCACCTACTTCAATGTATTTAAACGTACCGTCGTCTATCAAATCGTTTTCCATGAACTCTGCTCATCATATTTGCCCAAATATAGGTAATTACCGAGAATAGCAAACAACTCTTTTCGATAAGGTGTTTCATGAAATGACCCATATTTCGATTTTTTTAGAATTAGGGGTCAAGTGGGAAAATTAACTTCAAAAGTAGCCTTAGGTGTTAAAAGGTGTTCAAAAGTGGGGTAATTTATTAACAAAGTGGATTTTAGTGGTAAAATGTGGTAATAATATTTATATATTTGAGTTATATAAATAAAACCGACCATTTTGGATATTTATTTCTTTGGGACATTTAATTGTAAGGCAGACGCTAAAGGGCGTATCATGTTACCTATTGCCTTGCGTAATCAAGTGGCTCCGATATTGAAGGATGGTTTTTTTATAAAAAAATCATATCTGAGTGAATGTTTAGAGCTGTACCCAGCGTACGAATGGCACAGAGTGATGGCAGAATTGAACGAAAAGAGCAGGTTCGATGAAGAGAACCTTCAGTTTATAAGAATGTACACGGCAGGCTTAAGACAAGTAGAAGTAGATGCCACCGGAAGATTATTGATACCTAAGGATATTATTTCATTGGCAGGCATTTCGAAAGAAGTGGTGATTGCACCAATAGGAAAGCGATTAGAGATTTGGGACAAGAAGGCATATGATGAATCTATCAGTGCAACGAAAGAAGAGAAAGTGAAGTTGGCCAAGCGCGTAATGTTAGGTGAAAAATCTGAAGGAGATGTATCATAATCCGGTATTGCTGAAAGAATCTGTAGATGGGCTAGACATCAAAGAGAATGGAGTTTATGTAGATGTGACATTTGGTGGAGGCGGTCACTCTAAAGAAATATTGAAGCGATTGGGTGCAGAAGGCAAATTGTTCGCTTTTGATCAAGATGAAGATGCGCAAGCAAATACATTAGGTGATCCACGATTTACGCTTATAGCGGAAAATTTTAGGTACATCACCCAGTTTTTAAAGTTCTATGGCATTCGGAAAGTAGATGGAATCTTAGCAGATTACGGAGTTTCATCGCATCAGTTCGATCAAGCCGAAAGAGGGTTTTCTACCCGTTTCGATGCAGATTTAGATATGCGAATGAGTAAGCGTAATACGCTTTCTGCCTATGAAGTGGTGAATAAATACTCGTATGACGATTTGCGTAAGGTATTGTTCGATTACGGTGATATTAGAAATGCTAACGCAATGGCGAAAGTACTAATTGCGAGTAGGGAAGTAGAGGAGATTAGAACCACCGATGCTTTAAAACAAGCATTAAAGCAGTTTTTGCCAGAGCATAAGCAGAATAAAATATTGGCACAGATATATCAGGCGATTCGTATAGAGGTGAATCAAGAGATTGAAGTGATCAAAGAATTTTTAGAACAGGTGCCAGATTTATTGAATCCGAAAGGGCGATTGAGTGTTATCAGTTACCACTCATTAGAAGATAGATTGGTAAAACGATTTATACGAGCCGGGCAGTTTGAAGGTGAGCCAGAGAAAGACTTTTATGGAAACATAGAAGTACCATTAAAGAAAGTTGGCGGATTGATAATTCCGTCTCGAGAAGAAATAAAATTGAATAACAGAGCACGTAGTGCCAAATTGAGAATAGCAGAGCGCAATGACAAAAAATAAAATGAAAACTGGGGTCTTAGACCTGTTGAAAGGCAAATTTTTGGTGAGCGGAGACTCTCCCAAGAATTGGCTGTTCATCATTTTCATTTCTTTTTTGGCAACGGTAATGATCAGTAGCTCACATAGCGCAGATCAGAAAGTGCACCAAATCGCTTTATTGAACGAACAAGTAAAAGAGCTTAGAAACGAGTTTGTAGACATGCGGTCAGATGTGCAGCAGTTGAAACTAGAATCTAATATTACAGGTAAGATTTCTGAGAAAGGACTGTATCCTTCAGAAACACCACCGCAAAAAATTAGGGTCAAATCTTTAAATGGGAAAGAATAAATGGCTGCAACAGATAAAAGTATTCTTAAACGACTTTATATTGTAGCAGCATTTTTGGTGTTGTTCGCTGGGGCTGTGCTTTTTAAGTTAGTATATATACAGATTGTAGATGGTGAAAAATACAAAGCTTTAGCAGAAACACGTACGAATCATATTTTTACGATTGAACCTAATAGGGGTAACCTGTATTCAGATGATGGTAGTCTTTTGGCAACATCGGTTTCTAAATACACCATTCGTTTTGATGCCGTTACCGTAAATGACATTGATTTTAAACAGAATATAAAGCCGTTATCAGATGCTTTGGCGAAGCAATTCGGTAATACCTCTTCTCATTACCAACAGATTCTTAGAAAAGCCAAGCAGAATAAAAATAGATATGCACTCATTGTGCGTAATCTAGACTACTCTGATTATATGGCTGTAAAAACCTTCCCACTTTTTAATAAAGGAGCTTATAAGGGAGGGTTAATTATTGAACAAAAAACCAAAAGAGAGCATCCATTAGGTAAAATTGCCGAACGTAGTGTTGGGTATGAGCGTGTTGATGAAAATGGCTACCGTACCCGTGTAGGTATGGAAGGTGCTTTTGGCGAGTATCTACGAGGAATAGAAGGTAAGCGTGCCAAGCAAAAAATTGCAAAGGGACTTTGGAAACCAATCGGTAACGATAATATTATAGAGCCTAAAGATGGGTACGATGTGTATTCAACCATTGACATTAATATACAAGATATCGCGCACCATGCTTTATTGAAGCAATTAGAATTATACAAAGCAGACCACGGTACCGTAATTGTTATGGAGGTGAAAACTGGCGAGGTAAAGGCGATTGCCAATTTAGGTCAGACAGCAGGGGGTAAATATTATGAGCGCTTAAACTATGCCATTGGTGAATCTCATGAGCCAGGGTCTACGTTTAAGTTAATGAATTTGGTTGCTGCTTTAGAAGATAAGGTAATCGATACCAGTTCTGTAATGGATACCGAAAATGGTACTTGGAAGATTTATAGACATTGGGTAAAAGATTCTAAGCGTGGCGGATATGGTAAAATTTCTGTAGCCAAAGCTTTTGAGGTGTCATCGAATGTGGCGTTCGCTAAAATGATACATAATGGGTATAAGAACGATCCAGAGAAATATGTAAATCGATTAATGAGTATGGGTGTTCATAAAGAATTAGGATTACCTGTACGTGGTGAAGGTATTCCTGTTCTGAGATATCCTGGTGATAAAGGTTGGTCAGGATTGTCTTTAGCGCAAATGGCCTATGGTTATGAAGTATCAATGACACCATTACAAACATTGGCATTCTACAATGCCATTGCGAACAATGGCGAAATGGTGAAGCCAAGACTTTTAAAAGAAGTTAAGGAATGGAACAAGACAATTGAAAAGTTCGATAAGAAAGTATTGAATCCGGCAATCTGCTCTCAAGAAACCGTAAAAAAAGTACAGAAGATTCTAAAGGATGTAGTTGAAAAGAAGCATGGTACAGGTCACGGCATGTATTCAAAAAACTTTTCTATGGCAGGTAAAACTGGAACAACACAGACCAATTATGTGTCTAAGGATAAGGATAAGTACGAATATATTTCTTCGTTTGCAGGCTATTTTCCGGCAGACAATCCTAAATACTCTTGTATTGTAGTCATTCATAAGCCAGACAAGAGTGTAGGGTATTATGGTGCCGATGTATCAGGTCCGGTTTTTAAATCTGTAGCACAAAAAGTATATGCCACTTCACCATTAACAAGTGAGGTCGATGTAAAGCATATGTTAATAGCTAGTGCAGATAATTCTTATCAAGGATATTTTAAAAATGCACAACAGCAGTATGCACAGATGCCTAATGTACAAGGTATGAGTGGAATGGATGCCGTTGCGATTCTTGAAAATTTAGGAATAGAAGTAGAGGTAAAAGGGAATGGTAGGGTAAAACACCAATCTATTTCAAAAGGAACCGATATTAAAACCGTGAAAAAAATAGTGTTAGAATTAATATGAAATTATTGAAAGACATATTATATGGAGTGCATCTTACCGCAGTTAGCGGTACGACCTCTTGTGATATCGCTTCAGTTCGTTTCGATTCTAGAGAAGTGCAAAAGGGGGATGCTTTTGTTGCGATAAAAGGCACGTTAACCGATGGTCATAAATATATAGATGCTGTTGTGGCAGCTGGTGCACGAGCTATTATTTGCGAGGAATTGCCCGCAAAAATGGTAGACGATATTACCTATGTTCAGGTAGAAAATGGTAATCAGGCGTTGGCTTTAATGGCCTCTAATTACTACGATACGCCTTCAAAAAATTTAAAATTGGTTGGGGTAACCGGTACCAATGGTAAAACCACTGTATCGAGTTTGCTCTATCAGCTATTTAAAAAAGCAGGGTATAAAGTAGGCTTGTTGTCGACTATAAAAATAATGGTCGATGATACTGAATACCCAACAAAACATACAACGCCCGATGCATTGGTTATCAATAAGCATTTGAGGTTAATGAATGATGCCGGAGTCGAATTTTGCTTTATGGAAGTGAGTTCGCATGGTATTCACCAAAAAAGAACCGAAGGTTTGGTATTTGAGGGAGCGATTTTTACAAATCTATCGCATGATCATTTAGACTACCATAAAACATTTGCAGAGTACCGTGATACCAAAAAGATATTGTTTGATCAGTTGTCGAAAAAGGCATTTGCATTGACTAATATCGATGATAAAAATGGCTTGGTGATGTTGCAAAATACTAAGGCTAGAAAGTATACATACGCATTAAAGAATTATGCAGATTATCGTGCACAGGTTTTAGAAAATCAGTTCGATGGTCAGTTGTTAAAAATCAATGATAACGAGCTGTGGATTAAATTAATAGGTCAATTCAATGCCTATAATATGTTGGCTATTTACGCCACTGCAGAGTTATTAGGATTAGAAAAAATAGAAACCCTTCGCTTGTTGAGTGAGTTGGATAATGTAGATGGAAGGTTTCAATATTATATATCGAAAAATAAGATTACGGCTATTGTTGATTATGCCCATACGCCGGACGCTCTTAAAAACGTGCTTGAGACGATCAACACGTTGAGAACTGGAAATGAAAACGTCATCACCGTTGTGGGGTGTGGTGGCGATAGAGACAGATCAAAGCGTCCGGTAATGGGCAATATCGCATCCGAAATGAGTAATAAAATCATTTTTACTTCTGATAACCCTCGTACAGAATCTCCTTCTGAGATTATTGCAGAGATGGAGGCAGGGGTTGAACCACAACATGTAAAAAAGGTATTATCGATTGAAAATAGAAAGCAGGCCATTAAAACAGCCTGCCAATTAGCAGCCAACAACGATATTATTTTGGTAGCAGGTAAAGGTCACGAGACCTACCAAGAAACCAACGGAGTACGAATAGATTTCGACGATTTTAAAATTGTAAAAGAGCTATTAAATAGCCTAGATAAGTAACATGGGCTTGAGAACGCCATAATGAAAAAACTATGTTAACCTACCTGTTCGAATATTTAGAAAAACAATACCAGTTTCCTGGGGCTACGCTGTTTCAGTTTAGTACGTTCCGTGCGGCTATGGCTATTCTGTTTTCTTTGATAATTGCGACAGCTTTCGGTAAACGCATCATACTTTTTCTGCAAAAGCAACAAGTAGGTGAAACTATTCGTGACTTGGGTCTTGCCGGTCAAAAGCAAAAAGCAGGTACGCCTACCATGGGTGGTATTATTATAATTTTGGCCACATTAATACCGGTAATCTTATTTGCACGATTAGATAATATTTACATCCTACTTCTAATTTTCACCATGTTGTGGATGGGTGCTATTGGTTTCTTAGATGATTATATCAAAGTATTTAAAAAGAATAAAGAAGGATTAAAAGGAAGATTTAAAGTTCTAGGCCAAGTTACCCTTGGTCTTATCGTTGGTGCTGTGCTTTATTTTCACCCAGAGGTGACCATGCGTGACCATGATAAAACAATTATCACCAATAATTATACAGTAGAGCAAGTAAAAGGCCCTGAAATTAAGTCTACCATGACTACCGTTCCTTTTATGAAGAACAACGAATTTGATTATGGTGATTTTATTGGTTGGATGGGAGAAGGAGCGCAAGATTATGCTTGGTTAATCTTTATTCCGATTATAATTTTAATCGTAACAGCAGTGTCTAACGGTGCAAATCTTACCGACGGTATCGACGGGCTCGCCGCAGGTACATCGGCAATCATTGTATTTACGCTCGGCATATTTGCCTTGGTTTCGGGTAATATTATTTTTTCAGATTACTTAGATATCATGTACATACCTAGAGTAGGTGAGTTATTGATTTTTATCACTGCATTCGTAGGAGCCTTAATTGGGTTTTTGTGGTACAACGCCTTCCCAGCTCAAGTGTTTATGGGTGATACCGGTAGTTTAACTATTGGTGGTGTTATTGCTGTAATCGCAATAATTGTACGTAAAGAATTATTGATACCAGTATTGTGCGGAATATTCTTTGCCGAATCACTATCAGTGATGTTGCAAGTAGGTTATTTCAAGTATACAAGAAATAAATATGGAGAAGGTAGACGCATATTTTTAATGTCGCCATTACATCATCATTATCAAAAAAAGGGATATCACGAAAGTAAAATCGTAACACGATTTTGGATTTTAGGAATTCTATTGGCCATTGTAACCGTAGTGACGCTAAAAATTAGATAAATGGCATTTTTGGTAGTTCTAGGAGGAGGAGAAAGTGGAGTAGGAACAGCCATTTTAGGATTGAAAAAGGGATATGAAGTTTTTGTATCCGATAAAGGAAAAATTAAAGAGAAGTATAAAAACGTTCTTGAACATTTTGGAATTGATTGGGAAGAAGAGAAGCATTCTGAAGACCGTATTTTAAAAGCCGACCTAGTAATGAAGAGTCCGGGAATACCTGATAAGGTGCCCTTGGTGAAGCAGTTGGTTGAGAAAGGCATTCCTGTAATATCAGAGATTGAATTTGCATCAAAATATACCGATGCTAAAATCATTGGCATAACAGGGAGTAATGGAAAAACTACCACTACAATGCTTACGAACCATATACTCGCCAATGGCGGTTTAAAGGTGGGTATGGCAGGTAATATTGGTGATAGTTATGCGAAAATGGTTGCAGAGAATGATTTTGAGTATTACGTGCTAGAAATAAGCAGTTTTCAATTAGATGGCATTGTGGATTTTAAACCACATATCGCTGTGATTACGAATATATCGCCAGATCATTTAGATCGGTATGAGTATTCATTTGAAAAGTATATAGCTTCAAAATTCAGAATAGCGGAGAACCAAGACGAAAACGATTATTTGATTTATGATGCAGATGATACTGTTTTGGTACAGTGGCTTAAAGAGCACCCCGTCAAATCAAAATTATTGCCCTTTTCATTGAATAAAGTATTTGAAGAAGGTGCATTTATAGAGCAAAACGAGATAAAAATAAAAATAACAACAGACACTATTAGCATGAATAAAGACGCTTTGGCCTTAGAAGGTCAACACAATGTAAAGAATACGATGGCAGCTGCAACTATTGCAAAACTAGTCGGTATACGTAAGGAAACGATTAGAGCTTGTGTGTCCAATTTTCAAGGGGCTCCCCATCGTTTAGAGAAGGTGTTGAAAATTCATCATGTAGCGTATATAAACGACTCTAAGGCAACTAACGTAAATGCTACCTATTATGCTTTAGATAGTATGAAATCTCCAACGGTTTGGATCGTAGGTGGTGTAGATAAAGGCAATGAGTATATGGAGTTGATGCCTTTGGTGCGTGAGAAAGTAAAAGCGATTATTTGCTTAGGAGAGGATAATGAGAAAATTAAACATGTATTCGGTAATGCAGTGGATCTTTTAGTGGAAACATTTGCAATGGAAGAGGCGGTGAAAGTGGCCTATAAAATTGCCGAACGTGGAGATACTGTTTTATTGTCACCTGCCTGTGCGAGTTTCGATTTGTTTAAAAACTATGAAGATCGAGGAGATCAATTTAAGAACTGTGTAAAGAACCTATAAAGTGTTGAATATACTGCAAAATATAAAAGGAGATAAAGCTATTTGGGCCATTGCGGCACTTCTAGCGCTATTCTCATTTTTACCAGTGTACAGTGCTAGCAGCAACTTGGTGTACGTAGTGGGCAATGGTACCACTGTAGGTCACTTGGTAAAACATGCTGTTCTATTGTTCTTGGGTTTTGGTATTATTTACGGTATTCATAAAATACCAACGCATTTTTTTAAAGGGCTTTCTATGATTGCCCTCCCGATTGTTTTGGTGTTGTTAGTTTTTGTTTTAGCTCAAGGCAGTTCTGGCGGTGGTACCAATGATAGCCGATGGATTCGTATACCGTTGGTAGGATTCGGTTTTCAGCCCTCTAACTTGGCAGCAGTTGTTTTAATGATTTATGTAGCGCGATATTTTTCTAAGGTTAGAGATATTAAGATTACGTTCAAAGAAAGCATTTTGCCTTTGTGGCTTCCTGTTTTTTTAGTGGTGATGCTAATTTTGCCTGCTAACTTTTCTACTGCAGCAATTATATTTTCAATGGTGATGATATTGTGTTTCTTAGGAGGATATCCTATGAAATATTTGCTAGGAATTGTTGGGGCAGGAGTGTTATTCCTTTCCATTTTCATATTGACAGCAAAGGCGTTTCCAGATTTATTTCCGAATAGGGTAGATACTTGGATGAGCCGTATTGATAGCTTTTCAAATCCTGAGGATACAGAAGCTAATTACCAAATAGAAAGAGCGAAAATTGCGATTGCAACAGGTGGTATAGTGGGTAAAGGTGCAGGTAAGAGTATTCAAAAGAACTTTTTGCCACAGAGCTCATCAGATTTTATTTATGCCATTATTGTTGAAGAATACGGATTGGTAGGCGGTTTCGGACTCATGTTCTTTTACCTGTTTTTATTGTTCAGAATAGTGGTGGTAGCGAATGGCTGTTCAACTGTATTTAGTAAGCTATTAGTGTTAGGCGTTGGTTTGCCAATAGTTTTTCAAGCAATGATCAATATGGCGGTAGCAGTAGAATTGTTCCCAGTAACGGGTCAGAATTTACCATTGATCAGTAGCGGTGGTACATCGAGTTGGATGACCTGCTTGGCAATAGGAATCATATTAAGTGCAAGTAATAAAAGTATAGTGCAGGAGAGTACTTCTGCACATGATATAGATGAAACCAACCCATTAGAGATTTTAAGTGGGCAATTATAGATTCATCTTATCTGGCGGCGGCACAGGCGGACATATTTATCCGGCCATAGCAATCGCAAATGAATTGAAAAGAAGACATCCTGATGCCGAATTTTTATTCGTTGGCGCGAAGGATAGAATGGAAATGGAAAAAGTACCACAAGCTGGATATAAAATTGAAGGATTGTGGATTACGGGGATACAACGGAAACTGACCCTTAAAAATTTACTGTTTCCGATAAAATTGATAAGTAGTTTAATGAAAGCAAACAGCATCGTATCGAAGTTTAAGCCCCATGCCGTAATTGGCACAGGTGGTTTTGCGAGCGGACCGTTGTTAAAAATGGCAACAGTTAAAGGGATACCATGTGTACTGCAAGAGCAAAATTCTTTTGCCGGTATAACCAATAAACTATTAAAAGATAAAGTGGAGAAAATTTGTGTAGCCTATGATGGTATGGAGCAGTTTTTTCCAAAAGATAAAATTGTAAAGACAGGAAATCCTGTTCGTTCAGATTTGGTTGAGCTTAAGGCAACGAAAAGTGAAGCTTTAAACTATTTTGAACTTGATGCTAAAAAGAAAACTCTTTTAGTATTGGGCGGAAGTTTAGGCGCTAGATGTATTAACCAACTGGTGGGAGACCAATTAGCATATTTTGAAGAATTAGGGTTGCAAGTTATCTGGCAATGTGGAAAAGGGTATTATGATACATACAAGTCAAATCAGTCTGAAACGATAAAAGTGCATGCTTTTTTGAATGCGATGGATAAGGCTTATGTAGCTGCCGATTTTATCATTTCTCGTGCAGGAGCAGGAGCGGTTTCAGAATTATGTTTGGTAGGGAAGCCAACCTTTTTTATTCCCTCACCTGTTGTAGCTGAAGATCACCAGACTAAAAATGCATTATCGCTAGTAGGTCATAATGCGGCAATTATGATACGTGAGCGTGATTTAAACGAGAAGTTTAAAATGGAGTTTCAAGCAGTATTTAATTCTCCAGAAAAACAAAAAGAATTATCAAAGAACAGTAAGGCGTTGGCATTACCGAATGCAACAGCAGATATCTGTGATGAAATTGAAAAATTATTAAAGTAAAATGAATTTAGAGCAAATACATAGAGTGTATTTCATAGGTGTAGGCGGCATAGGCATGTCGGCCCTAGCGCGCTATTTTGCTTTTATAAATAAAACGGTTGCTGGATATGATAAAACAGAAAGCCCTTTAACACAAGAATTATCGAATTCTGGTATTGCTATTCATTATAGTGATGATGTAGAGCAAATACCCAGTGATTTTAAAAATCCTGAAAATACACTAATCGTTTACACTCCGGCAGTACCATCAAGTCACTCGGAGTATCAGTATTTTTTAGCGAACGGTTTTGTGATTAAGAAACGTTCAGAGGTTTTGGGCCTAATAACAAAAGATTCGTTCTGTTTTGCTGTGGCAGGTACACATGGTAAAACAACAACATCAAGTATTCTAGCGCATTTGCTAAAAGAAACCGGTGTGTCAATGACCGCTTTCTTAGGCGGAATTTCGGAGGACTTCAACAGTAATTTCTTGTTAGAAGGTACCGAATATTCAGTGGTAGAAGCAGATGAGTTTGATCGTTCGTTTATGCAGTTATCACCAAATGTAGCATGCGTAACCTCTATGGATGCTGATCATTTAGATATTTATGGTAACGCACAAGAATTGGAACGAACGTTTGTTGACTTTACAAAACGATTAAAACCGAACGGAAAATTATTCGTTCGAAATGGTTTGCCTTTAGAAGGGCTTACCTATGGTATTGAAGACGATTCGGATTATTGTATCCGGAACATAAAAATAGAACATGGCACCTACATATTCGATCTGGAGACCCCTGAAACTATTCTAAAAGGGGTTGAAT
>TARA_R110002074_G_scaffold80906_6_pt1 | contig 20931 bp, 23 predicted proteins | sample TARA_R110002074 | Tara Oceans TARA_R110002074 (sample SAMEA4397215) | marine metagenome | biome: Polar Biome; feature: [MIX] marine epipelagic wind mixed layer (ENVO:01000061); material: water (ENVO:00002006), including particulate matter (ENVO:01000060) such as... | depth 10-100 m | reverse complement strand
TCTGTTACAGCTCGTACACAACAGTCTTCTAACTTCACCTGTTTCATGGTTATGGTCAACAGCTAGATCCCGCCATTCTGAGTTATTGCATATGTAGCATGTATTATCCTGTTCTTCCAACATCGTTTCGTATTGATGAATACCGATACCGTATTTTTTTCTCAAAATACTATCAGAAAATTTTCGGCCCTTTTTACTTTTCATAGTAGTACTCCTATTCATGGGGTGTACTGCTATTTAGAAGAATAGATATTTCACGCCCTGGATCAAAGTGGTAGACTTGCTGCTGTTCTTCCATACTTCTTCTTCCATTTTTTAATTGCCATACTTTTCTTCAATTTACTAACACGAGAAATAAAATCAATACCTTCAGTATGATCATATTCGTGTTGAAAGACTCTCGCAGTTATTCCATCAAACTGCTTTGTTACCCAATCACCATATGGGTCTTGGAATCTTGCTCTAATAAATCGAGGTCGTTTTATCTTCAAATGAAATCCTGGATAAGAGAGACATCCTTCTTGTAATTCAATATACTCATCTCCATAGTATGTGATTGAGGGATTGAAGACTGCATGAGCCGGTTCGCCATCAAGACAAAATACCTTAACTGGCAGTCCAACTTGATTGGCTGACAAACCATACCCTTGCAACTTTCTCATAGTCTTCACTAGTGACTGGGAAAGATCAACTGGATCGATAGGAGGATTATTGAAATCAAAATCTGCTAGTTCATCATCTTTTAGAAAAGCATGATCAATTTTCAAATCTAATGACCCATCATCCACATTGATCATGGGCTTATATTCATACCAGAAGCTCAACTCTTTATCAGTTTGTTCTTCCCTTGGTCTTGTCGAAATGTTTATATCACTCATTCTGTAAACACCTTCACGTTATACCTTTCTTCAAATTCTCTTGCATGTTTTTTTGTGTTAACCATTGGTTGTCCTTTAATGTTTAGGCTAGTATTCAACAACACAGAACTTCCAGTCTTCACATACCACGCTTCTAATATTCTTCTAAGAGGTGAATGCCCAGTCGATCTTTTACTGACTGTATGCACTCTTGCAGTTCCATCAACATGGACAACACTTGGAATGCTTTCGCTTTTAACTTCAGCAGTGTACTGCATATAATCATAGTCGTGATATTTATTTAATTCAAAATAATCATTAGCATGCTCAGACAATATTGATGGAGCAAACGGACGAAACTTTTGACGTTTCTTTATTACGTTCACTTTATCTTTAATATCCGGATCTCGAGGATCAGCCAGCAAACTTCTATTCCCTAAGGCTCTTGGCCCAAACTCTGCACGCTGTGCACATATACCTACTATACCATATTTCAATATGTAGTCAACAATTTCTTTCACTTGGGTGTCATTTATTTTACCCTCAGGGTAACCAGTGAAGCAATGGCGAAGATTTATTTTCTGCCCATGAACCAAAGCAGCGGCACCTAAAGAAGACCCCGCATCCCCAGGATTGGGAAATATGTAATGGCTTCTATCAAATATATTTGAGTTAGCTACCACGTTATGAGCAACCCCTCCTCCATACACAATAGGGCCATCTATTTTGCTTATTATTTGGCTAAGAGCTTTCTCAGTTAACATTTGAGCATTGTGAGCAATATCCATATCCGACACATAGCTCTCGCCTCCTTCCTTCGTCAAAAACTCTTTTGCCCCTCGGTGGAGATTTTTATCCAAGATTTTTGTCATAGCACGGTATACAAGTTTATTGTGCGTGCCGAAAGCAGACATACCCATCATAATATATTCTTCTTCCATTGGCTTCAATCCAACTCTATCAGTCATAGCAGAGTAGAATAGCCCCAAAGAAATAGGATATTTGAGCGAAGATATTTTTTTATATTTGGCTTTACCTTTTACATACTTACACTCCCACAAACTCATTGTATCCATCTCACCAACAGCATCAGCTACTAATGCTGTAGCACTCTCAAAAGGCGAGCATTGAAAGGCTGCGGCGGCGTGAGACAGGTGGTGGAGGTAACTGTGGGTGTGTCCCCATGCAAGATTTTTTTTCTTAAATACCTTGTCCCATTGGCCTGCTTTAGCGTGTCTCAATCTCTTCAAATAATTTTTCTCATAAAATGCAACATCATAAAAGTTATATCGACTCTCCACGTAATCTCTGAGATCCCTTCCTATTACTCTATCATTCTTTTTTCTAGTGAATCGCTCAGCATGAGCAGCAAACAATACTTCGTTACCATCTAGTATTGTTGCTGCTGCATCATGATACCCTTCACTAAACCCTAACACCAGGTTACTCATAGATAAATGGATCCTGTTTTTTAAGTTTTTTCATTCTACGTTTCCACCTCCACTTTGCCCACGTTTGCTTTATCCAATTAATCATCGACTATATCTTCCCATTTTGCCATTTGGTAATTCCTATCGGTAATAGTTTTCCTCAGATTAGATGTGCTGAATCTGTGGCGCCGCTTGTTGTAATATATTTGATGGTGGCCAATATCTTTGCCTGTGAAATTTTTACCTTTGTGATCTTCTCCAAGGATACGAATATCAATTGGTAGATGGGTCAACAAATCTAGAAGATCTTGCTCAGTGTGATAAGGTATGATCTCATCAACATACTTGACAGCAGAGAGCTGAATATATCTCTCCATAAGACTTTGCACTGGCTTGTTCTTATCTTGTCTGTCTCTTGTAGGATCAACTTGCAATCCACATATTAAATAATCACATACTGATGCGGCTTCCCTTAACATTAACAAATGTCCTGCATGCAGCAAGTCGAACGTCGAGCAAGTAAATCCTACTTCATTTTGTATTAACATAATCTAAAATCTCCGCTAATGCAGCACCTCTCAAGTCGTGCCATGTTTCGTTGGTGTGCACAAGGTCTCTTGCAAATCTATATTCGTCCCAATGACCTGTACATCTAGTTAAATTCCTCATAATACTATTGTCAGGATCTCCCCATAGCTCAGGATCATCATATATCCAACACTTCGCATTATTCTTATAACAAAGATACTTAATTGCATCCATATTCTTATGCCATCTCAACACAACTGCTGGCAAAGCAAACAATTTATGTACTCTCTGTTCAAATTCTCGCTGTGGGATTTTCTCACTCACACCTTGTTCAATTAACCAACCTAATATTAACCCATGAAATTCATCATGGCTGTTTAACGTATCACATCTACTAGATGCCCATGGAAAATCAACAAACACACCATACGGTTTATATTCCTCTATGTGCATTTTTAATATTCTATAATAAGTTTCTATATTTCTACCACCCATACCCCAATTGTAGTATGGTTTGTCTTTAAGAGATGATTGTTTATGAGCTTGTAGAGTGTAGTTGTAATCATAATGATTGGCTATTCCGAAAACATTACTATCGCCAATATAAAGAATACCACCAGGCTCAATCTTATCAGTATGCCCGTCATATCTAAATCCATGTTTGTTAATGTGGTATTTTATTTCGATAGGACTACCATCGTCATTCATCCAGCCACTTTTCTTGAGATCTTTTAGCTTGCTTTTTTTATTGTCTTCCCACATCTCTTCTGTATCACATGGAAACCAATTCACTGTTGTGTTTTTAATTTCGTCGAGATAGTTAGAGATAATACTTAGTGACCTTACTTGGTCAAATGTAATCTTATGTGGACCATGCATTGGAAAATGTCGTGCAACATCATCACCGTTCCAGAGTTTTAATGGTTTAGACCAATCCATACTATTCAATCATCCTTGAAAAATTCTTATGCTTTTCAAAGCGAATAACATTTGTAAACTTGTCGACAAGCTGATCTGTTTTGTGACTGATTATGAATACATTTGTATCCGAGACGATGTCCATAACAATCTTCATAAACTCATCAGTACCTGCTGTATCAAGGCTACTGTCAAACACCTCATCCATTATTAACAAGTTTGTACTTGCACTATTTTTTAACTTGGCAATTGCTCTCCATGTAAACAGCAATGCCAAATCAATTCTCATTTTTTCACCTTCACTGAAAGATGCATAACTAAAGTCGTCTCTATACCTCGAACGAATGGTTTCATTAAACTGCTCGTCTAATTCAAACTGAACAAAGAAGTCCATCGATGCAAGATATTTGTTTATAAGTTTATTTATAACAGGAACATACTGCTTTATAATTCGAGCCTTGATTCCACTATCTTTCAATAGCCTCGTTGCAATCTCTATGATATTTTTTTCTCTGACCAACTCAGCTTTCTGTCTGAACATATTTTCTTTTTGGTCGTTCATGACTTCAACAGTCTTCTTATGTTTGTTGGTATCTTCCGTGCTATTTGAGACGTCGTTGACCTGCTCTTGCAACTTTTTGACTAACATATTTTTACTATTAAAGATTGACTGCTTATCAATAATCTCATGTTGCCGTTCGGTTATAGCATGTTGTACAGTTACAAACACCTCAATTTTATCACTGAACTCGTCCATGATGGTATCAAGTTTTGTAGCATTAACTACTATCTCTTTAACCTTACCGCCTTTCTGCTCAATATTCTCGTGCTTATGATCTTCATCCATAGGTTGCATGCAAGTTGGGCAAGTGTCGTTTTTCTGATAGAACTCTACTTGTTTTTTTAATCGACTAGCTTTGTCGATCATTTTCGCATGAACAGTACGTGCGTGTGACAACTTAGCCTTGACATCATCATAATCAATGATCTGTTCTTTCAGTGCATCAACTACTTTATTTAACTCAGCAATCTCAGATTCTACTTCACGTTGTTCAACTACGAGAATTTCTATCTCGTCTTTTTTCTTAGCGATCTCTTCTGTTCGTAACGACTCAAGTTGTTCTATGTGTTCGTGTAACATATCAATCTTACTGACGATTGCATTCCAGTCGACATCAATCTTCCTTATACTATCCTTGTTATCAGCCGACTTATCTTTTAACAAAGAACTCATAATAGAAAAGATACCTATATCCAACAAATCTTCTATGACTTCTTTTCTGTCTTTCGAGTTCAACTGCATGAACGGAATAAAGCTACTGCTACCAAGGACAACAACCTGCTTAAACGATTTGTGATTAATCTTTAAAATTTGCTTCTCAAGTATCTCCTGATAGTCTCGGGCATTTGCTTCTTGGTTAAGTAGCTTACCATCTTTATAGACCTCAAAGTATCTTGGCTTTAGACCTCTTCTAACATTGTATGTGTGTTTACCGGCATTGAACTCCACCTCTGCTTCCATGTGGTTGCCATTAACTGAATTGACAAGCTGGGTTGTTGCAATGTTTCTAAATGCTTTACCATACAAGGCATAACACAGAACATCAATCATAGTTGACTTACCAGCTCCGTTGTCACCAATAACAAGGGTAGCTCTATTGCCAGTGAGTTCAACCTTAGTCTCAATCTCACCGTAGGAAAGAAAGTTCTTCCACTTAATACTTTTAAATGTAATCATTCGACAGTCAGGGCTTCATTATAAAGGTTATGCATCATTTTTCTTAACTCATATTTGTCACTTTTTAAATCAAGACCTTCAATCACTGTATCCAATATCGTCAGTGTATCTTCAGCCTCATCTATAATATCTTCATCGTCTTCTAAATCAAGATTCAAATGATCTTCAACAACTTGTAAATTTATTGGACCAACATTCTCAATACCATTAACAAACATATCAAATATAACAGGATTGGTTTTATTTTTAATGACCATTTTTACATACTTGTCAGCCAACTCCTCAAAGTCATAGGTGTCAAGATGATCATAAGACATATCAACATCGTCATAGAATACTTTATAAAATAGTTTATTAGGGTTAGAGATAAACTCTAACTCTCTCGTCTCTGTGTCATATACATGAAAACCTTTTTCATCTTCAAAACAAGACCACGTCATTTCATAAGCAGTACCCAAGTATGTAATGTTACCAGTGGTACTTCTATGATGATAGTGTCCACTGAAAACTTGGTCAAACTTTCCAAACTCCTCAGCATCCCAACCTTCATATGATGGCATGCCTTTATACATTTGAAATCCATTAAGCTCAAGATGACCCATGCAAACTTGAGCGCTAGAAGTTCTTATCAGGTCCCAACACTGGTCAAAGTTGTCCTTACATATCCACGGCATTAAAAGAATATCGAGACCATCTATTGTAATTACTGCTGGAGAGCTATACTCATTAAAAGCCGGATAGCCCTCAAGCAATAGATCAATACTGTTGACCTCTAGTGTATTTTTATATACAACATCATGATTGCCAACAATAATATGTGTGTTGATCCCTCTATGCTTTAGAGGATCGAAGAACATTTCTTTCGCTGCCTTGAGAGACGTGTATGATATAAACTTGCGACGGTCGAATGTATCACCAAGATCGATGACAGTCTGGATATCATGCTTATCCAAATATGGAAAGAACACATCATCATAAAACTTCTTTTGGAACTCAGCGACTTTCTGATTGTCGTTTCTTGCTCCAAAATGCAAGTCAGTCACCAGTGCTATTTTCATTTTTTATGTTTGTCTCTTTCTATTTCAAACTTCTTAATCTCAGTATCAATTAGTTCAGATAATTCAGCTAGTCGAATTGCTGTGTTATCTCTAACCCAAACGGGGACTTCTTTATTTCGAATCTCTTGAACCCAGTTCTTAATGACAACTGGAATATTAAACTCTTGTGCTTGTCGGGGCATAACCACCTCCATTAACTGATGTTGTAAAACTTCTCCACACCTTTTGTTGCAGTTCGTTTCTTTTTAATCTTAGCTTCTTTTTCTTCAAATGCCTCGACGAAATCAACCATGTAATCACTATCCAATCTACCTTTGACAACACGATCATCATCACCATCTGCAAGAGTATTCATCAACATTGAGCGCTCGAGCATTTTATGTTTAATATATAGCTGCTTTTTCTCTTTTTGAATTCGTCTGAGAAAAGCGTAGTATATAATCTGTGTGAAATAAGCAAAAGGATTCTTAGATTTTTCCGGATCAAAATTATCAATGTAGCTAACACAATTCTCTATACCATCACTGATCATATCCGATTTGAATTGATAGTTTGCAAAATTGGGTTTTGTAGCCAACCGGTTTGCAATCTGTAAAAGACATCGGCCGACATAGTCTGGGATCTGAGGTTTATTGTCCCCTGAATCTTCCGCCAAGTTAACAGATTTTTTATACTCAATCATAACAGCATACAGCTGCTTATTGTCAACGTAGTGGTGTTTCTTTGGTGCTAATGCCATTAGTGAATAGTCCTTTTAGGTTTATCCACATGTCCACTAATAATCTGTTCAACTTGTTCTTCGGCCATTTTCAGTTGCTCCTCTTTTGAGTTTTGAAGTGCTTGTTGTTGTTCCTGCCATGACACAGAAACGAAGTCTTTATAATTCTGAATAACATTATCATTTAAGTCATGTACAATAGCTAGTACATTGCTTTTTTCAATTTCTACTAATGATGATTTGCTAAACAACAACCAATGTGAGCATTGAATCCACGTCATCCCATTTGGTGCAATTTGCCGGAACATCTGTACAGGGTCTTCCAACAAATAATGAATGGAATCATGCTCAGCAATCCGAGCTATAATCTCTTCCCCGCTTGTCAACTTAAATAAAGACACTTGCATACTAGTCTCCTATATTGTGAGAGAGTATCTTGTAATCAAATTGTTCATCATTGTATATCTTTAACCTCTCCGTATAATGCTTTAAAGTAAAGTTTATCCAATTTTTATGTCTAAGATCATCTACCACGTCAAAGAGTCGAACGGTATCTTTATCCTCAACCTTTCGCAGGCCACGTCCGATGGACTGCAAAACACGTATCTTGCTTTTTGAAGGTGCGGCGAACACGATGTTAGAAATCCTACGAATATTAACACCAGTGCTGAAAGTACCATACGATGCAATAATAAGTGCATTGTCTTCCTTTTCTACTATGGATCTAATCTGATCCCTCGTCTCACCTTTCACCCCACCATGGACAAAGAATACTTTTCTGTCCTGATCTTTAGCCATATTATACAACACTTTACCATGAGAGTCAACAAAAGTAAATAGCATTAATGTGTTCCCTTTAATATGGTCACACATTTGAACAAGAAATTCATTTCGTGGTTTGTTGTCCACTAGGTAGTTAATCTCATCTCTATACTTAGCCCTGGCCATAGTTTTTTTATTAGATTCTGAGTGGCCCAGTATACAAATATTTATCTTCAACGAAGCTAGAACCTGTTGTTTCATTAGCTCAGATGTAGTTGTTACTTGGTGTACTGGGCCAAACAGACCTTCGAGGACTAATCTATGAGTCTGACTCCCATCGAGGGTGCCCGTGAATCCATATCGATATGGACAGGCTTCAAGTTTCGACATAATCGATACCAATGACTTAGCTTTGAAAAGATGTGCTTCATCTCCTATTACTACCTTATATTGTTTGAACCATTTCCGAGGCATTTTATATATTGACTGCCACGTAGTGACAGTTATTTCCGCATCAGTTGTTTTATCAGCACCCGCAGTGATTTTATGGACATAATCATTATATCCATATTCCTTAAAGTCGGATGCCATTTGGTGTACTAAGCCAGTAGTGGGAACAATCAACAATTTCTTCATTGGATAATTCCTACACAACATATATATAATTAATGATTTTCCTGATGCTGTAGGAGATAATAGCAGACATCTCTTTTTTGCCATGCTATAAGAAATAGCTTCTTTTTGGTAGTCTCTTGGCTCAAGCGTAAGACCTATACTACTTGCTAGGTCGTCTATGTCTTTATCAGACACCGGTACTAATGCTGATAGCTTTGGGTCAACTTCACACTGGTAATTTCTTGCTTTACAGAACTCTTCAATGTATTCTGCAAGTCCTGCATATACTGTTCTCGTAACGGAGTTGAACAATCTTATCTTTCCGTCCCAAACTCTATTTCGAACAGCAGGCATAAACTTAGCCCCAGGAACATCGAAAGTAAAGAAATCCGATAGTTCTTGTGCTGTTGATGCATCACAGTCTACTTTGAGATGCACATCATCAGAATAGAGAATTTTAATCATATACCAACTTTAAACTTTTCCCAGTTTATTGCATTGTTAATTTGATAGCTTCTTATGTTTAAGGTCTTGACGACGTTCTCTAAGAATTCTACTTTTTCTTTTGCATATGCAATTTTAAGATTTGAATCAACTATTTCGCTGTGTGAATCAATATGCATAGATATATCAGATTTCAGAATCTTCAGTGGATTTGGTTCCCAATCTTTAGCAATCAGCTCATCATGAGTTATGGTTCCACTAAAATATTCAAACAGGTCCTTTTTTAAAACCTTCAAGTCTTCTTGATATTTTACCAACATCAGTCTTTCAGTACTGTATAGTTTGTAGTACTTATGATGAAGTTGAGGAATCTTAATTGACTCCTCTCCTAATTCTGTTCTGTCTATTTTACTATCATCAGCCCAGAGATCAAATAAATCTTCTAATGATTTAGTCATTGTATTCCTGTCACCGTTTGTATCATCAACTTTAATTTTGCTAAATCTTCGTTAAACCTTCCATTGAAATTCTGGTCTAATAGATTGGCAACTTCAATATAAGCAAGCTCAACATCATTCAGTTTGATAATTTTCTCCACTCTATTTTTTGGAAGCTCACAAAATCTATAAACAAGGTCCTCTGCCTCTTCCCCAATAAAACTCTTCACTTTGTCTCTAGTAAATACCGACTTATCATGCTTTTGATAAAAGACAGTACCATAAGCACTATGCCACAATCCAGCAAGTGCAACGTGTGGCTTGACTTGCATTTCTTCAAGAGTTTCAAAAACATTCCACAGATGTTCAATAAAAGGTTTTCCGGAATGAGCTACATCAGAGCAGTGCTTTAACAGGAAGTTGAAGCCATCATCGCTTTGATAAGAGGGTATTGTGTTAAACACTAATATGTTTTTATTTACTGGACACATTCTAGATAGAGGAACAGAAGCATGTTTTTGAGCACTGTCAAATACAAACATCCTATTATACTTTGGCATTATCGAAAGAGCTAGCTCATCATCGGGTGTGTATAAAACCGTATGACCGTAATAGTCAGATTTCCAGTCCTTTGTCATATAGATAATGCAAGTTTCAAATCCTTCAACTTTTTCATCAACTTCTTTTCTGGGAGTTCCGTCAGGCATTGTGAACCCTCCAGTCAGATCTGTGTGCTGATATGCATCCTGACCATAATGATATGATTTAGTATAGCATCTAAACAAACCTCTAGGCCCGATGATTTCTTGAATACTATCAAACACCTGCAATAGTTGACCATGCTCTCTTTTAAAACGAGGCAGCAGAGTCAAATCAATACACAGATTCTTTGATGGCCGGCCTATATAATGTTGGCCATGGCCATAATCATATGGTAATCTTCCGTCTGATTTCCAACCATTGGTAAACCATGTTAGGTATGATCGTTCTAGGTCTTCAATATCCGCTGGATGTATGATATCATCAATAAGTCTTGGTTCGATAAATTCCATTCTAAACCTTCCATAATCATCTCACAGGTGCCGTCTGTGTATCATTTGTCCCAGATGAACTTAATCTCATAATCCGAAACAATCGATATTTAAATGTGACAGTACACTCTAAGTAATCAACACTGCCAGCAGTAGTAGTAAATTGAACATCCGATAATGAATCGGGATATGCATCCTCAAATTGAACCTCAAGATTAGGTTTCATTGCACTGTTCAATATAGTAAGCACAGCATCACTATACTGCCCTTCACCATTAAAGTCAAGGTTTGGTCCCGACCCTACAGTTCCAGCACTCGCTCCTTGCTCATATATAAATTTTGATTGTTCAAAACTCTCAGGGAATCCCAATTGTGTTATCCAATTAAACAGCTCAACATAGTTAGTCAAATCTTCATCAACTTTAAACGACAACTGTACATCACCAAATTCCATATGATCCCCTATCAAAGGTATCCTGGAAAATGGCGTCTGTATTGATGCATCCCCTAATTGTATTGAGGGAATGTTGACTGATTGAACAAAATAATTGGTATTGGGCAACTTCTTAATAAAGAAGTTAAAACCTAATGGCGATAAAAAGTTTATGTTATCAGGTTGATTTGCTAATGCCCCAAGTTGTGTAGCCAATCGACACTCCTATAATTTCTTTTGTCTGAATGAGCCACTATGACCTCATTGATGACAGCGTCTATTTCTTTGTGCCAGAAGTTTAAAAATTTATGGATCCTGGGATACTCTGGCACGATATCTCTTGTTTGCCAGACAAACTCTTGAAGTATGTCTTGGTAGTCAGGCATCCAATAATATATTTGTACTGTTACGTCTTTTTTTATTATCATGTATCTATTTATACAAAAAGAAAGAGGCGGCCAAATTGGCCGCCTCTCTGTAAGCATTAAAATTATTATTATGAGCTTACATAATGTTGTTAACAAGGATCTTTCTGTAGTACTCATTCGTATCTGCACCAAGAGCACCAGTGGCCGCAAGAGCCGTAGTACCTCTAGCGAAAGGATTCTCAACAACGCCGTAACGAGTCTTGAAGCCGATCTTGGGTTGGAATGTATCTTCCCCAACCGCACGAACCATCTGTAGTGGCACATACGGGCAGTAGAAAACACCAGCATCGAATGCACTCGAGCCTTTATACCCAATGGTCATATAGTTACCTGTGGTATATGGATCGATATAAACTCGGATGCGGCCGTTAAGAACACCAGCAAAAGTATTGCCTGTGTCATCAACTTGCAGATTGTTAGAATTAAGAGCAGGTGTGTAATCCAAGACGCCAGCCATCTGAAGTGCCGAAGCAACATCCGAAGAGCAGATCATCATGTTTCCTTTACCCCGACGAGTGCCCTTGGCAATCTCGTTGGCTTCTCTTTCGATCTGGAACATCAGACCTTTGAATTTCTCAACCATCCAACGACCGTTAGAGTCGGTGTCAAGGTCGAACTTGCCAGCTGTTGTCGTGTCCGATTGGGCACCAACTTTAGCAACCACATTAACTGTACGAACCATCTCACGATTGATCTCAGCAAGGATTTCAGTCGAGAGAATATTCGCCAGCTCGGACTCAGCATCGAGACCATGAATAGCTTTCAGGTCCTGTGCCAATTCCATTGTGTACTCAGCTTTGAGGGCTCTGGACTTTGCAGTCACAGCAATTTTCTCAATGCTAAATGCCATTTCTGGGAAGACGTTGGCAGCACCATCACCCAGGCGTTCCGCCTGTGTCGTGGTCATACCAGCCGCATAGTTGTACAATTCTACGTTCGAAGCAGAACTATTGAGGTAGCCGTTACCGACAAATGTACCAAGGTTTTCATGAGCAGCACCAACAGTCGTGTTAGTGGAGCCATCTTTATCCATGGCAAAGCCAGTGTTGACTTCGTTATAGAATGTCTCAGTACCAGACTGAGTGCTATAACGGGATCTCATTGCAAAGATCAAGCCGGTTGGGCCTGTCATGGGCTGAACACCCATAATATCATAAGCAACGAGGTTTGGCATGGCACGACGTACCAAGCTGATGAGAACCGGATCGTAAATGTCAACGGCACCATCGCCAGCAGTGGATGACGAAGCACCCATCGCATTAGCAGGTGAAGCTTCCAGCAACGATTGTGGATTGAAACCAGCAGACTCCTGAAGAGCAGTCTCTGTATTTTCGAGCATTACAGCTGTGACGTTCCGCTTATGAGCATCCCCAATTTTTTCGAGGTCAGGGTGCTCAATAATTGGCTGCCACTTCTGCATAAGATCTTCATTTAACATATTTTGTTTCTCCTATGAAGCAATTTATTATGATCTAAGTGTTCTAGAAATAGCCTGAGCATAAGCAGCCATTGGCCCGGTCGATTCCGTTAACTGTGGAACGTCCGCATCAACGTCAACTGGTTCACTTTCGTCAACAGCAGTGTCGCTAGTGGCTGATTTGTTGAAATACGTTTCTAGGATGATATCCATCTTTTGATGTAGTTCATCAATATTCTCATAGTCTAATCCTTCTACTAAGTCCTCGAACTCATCTTTTTGTACGAGGGTTAGAGTAGAACTTTTTTCATGGAAAGCAAGTTTCTCTGATGCTTCCATGATAGCTTTGTTATATTCAATTTCTGTTTCGGCAGCTTCATCGAGTTTAGATTGCAACTCGTCTCTTTCTGCTTCAATCCGAGGAAGCACTTCAGCTTCTTCTTCTGTAATTTGAATATTATGGGTTTCGTAAATACCTTTGAGGCCTTCCATGAACGACTCGGCCATCTCGACTTTAAGAGCACCCTCTATAGCGATTTGGTTTTCTTCCATCCATGTGTCGGCAACGTAGTTGAGATAATCATCGAGCTTAGTCTCAAGCTCTTCGTTAATAGCTGAAATTTCTTCTTCCAACTTTTTCTCATATTCTTCGATGAGAGCTTCTTCAACAATAGTTGCTTTGACATTCAAGGCAGACTCAAAGATTGTAGCAGCCTTCTCAAAGAACTCTTCATTTAGATTATCTTGATCGCTAAACAATGTTTCAATATCTTCTTTAACTTGACTTTTCATATTGCCCATTGCATGCAGCTTAATGGAAGATTTAGCATCTCCCTTGGTTGTGATCGATGATTTGTTTCCTGCACTATCCATGATCCCTTTGTAAGCTGTAGCAGCTTGCCCTGGTGTCATCTTTGCAAAAGCATCGACGACGTTGGCAATCACTCCAGTCTTACCAAGTTTTTGCATAGGCATGGCATTTGTCTTGTCAGCCTTACGACGAGACGAACCGGTGTCAATAGGGTCTGGCACACTAGAAGCCTCGCCTGAAGCCTGAAATTCGACAAGCTCTTCTTCCTGTTCGTCGTCATCAGAGGCTTCGACAAGATTTTCGTCGACAAGCTCGTCGACGTCAAGTTGAATTTCTTCTTCAACCTGCTTTCTTTTCTGTCTGGCCATCATTGACTCCTTTATGTTAATCAACATTAATTATTTATATAAATTACAATTACAACGATTTTAGGAACCTATCGAACATTGTTAATGCCGATTCTTGAAGTTTCCGTACATCATCATGTCCCAACTTCTTAGTCTGTTCGACAATTTGCATTGACTTGAAACTATGTGAAGCTGCATCATATACCCACTCAACACCTTCCATAACGCCATTAACAAAGGCGTTAGGTGCTGATGGATCTGCTACAATATCAGCAGCAGTAGCAAGCATGAAGTCATCTTGTACAACCGCACAATCAGCCCTCTGCTTTAAAGTTCCCATGCCTCGTGAACTAACACCAAGTTGGGCTCCTTCATCTATTAAATTTTTAACAATATTACCATATGGGGTATCCATGACTTTAGCTTTACCAATAAAGTCATTGCCTTCTCGGCTTAGTCCTTTAATCATATGAGACACTCTCTCAAGATTAATTGTCGGTCCATTAGGATGACCGAGCTCACCATATGCTCTATTCTTACCAATATATTCTTCGTTGTATCTACCCACTTCTTTTTCAAGCGTGGAGATCGGATACTGTCTTCCGTTCCGATTTGTAATTTCACCTTGAAGAAATACACCTTCAATAAAGTGACTTTTGGTTTTTGTCTCTTCATCAAGGATTATTTGGGTTTCGACTTTCTCTGTGAGTTCTGTGACTAAAAGCATTATGCTATCCAATTCTCATCTTTTTTGAATTCAACCATAACAAACCCAGAGGTCCCTCTTGTGACCATTTCAATATCAGAGGATGTGGCAGTTGTGTTTGTAGCATTGCCTTTAATTAAACCAGCGGAACCATCATAGTAACCAGTGCCGGCTAATCTAATAGCAGTTGTGTCAGTAGAGGATCCTTTGAATTCTATTTCTACATCGCCAGTATTATTAGCAGCTGTACCTTGAACTAGTCCCCACCAGATTCTCTTGATGTCTACCTTACAACCATTCGAGAAGCCAGTCAGGCCATGTGCATCTAGCACTAGATTGCTAGCAGCATCTGCATCAATGTCAACTAGAATAGTGACATATCCACCTTTACCTGCGCCGGCATATGTGTCTCTGAGAGTTCTAGTTGCAAATGCCATTACGAAATACTCCTTACCCACTCAAGCAAATTAGTATTTGTTTGAAGGTTTTCAGCAAACAAAGCAGAGAATTGATCCTGTTGTTCATCAGTTAAAGACTCGAAGATCGCATCAATAGCATCCATTGTGTCTTCGTCGAGTGTCACTTCGTGACCGTCTCCGAGTTCAAAAACCTCAAAAGACTCCTCAACTTGCTCTTCAACATCAACTTCTTGACGAGGAGCACCATACTTCTTAACGAAGTCAGATTTATTATTGCTCAAGTTTTTAATAATATCATCAGACTCATACATCGAGGCTTCTTTTTCATTCTCTTGGTCTGCAATTCGCTTCTTCTTGGTTTGTTTTGCTCCAGAAAAGATATCGTCATTGCTACCTGATTTTTGTTTGACGGGATAATCAGTTTTCTGAACCACGTGTTTGTTTACGAAATCCTTCTCAGCTTGCGGGCCGGGATTTTTAAAACTGACATTCTGTCCTTTGTCCTGACCAGGAGTAGGAACAATATCAATCTTACTCGTGTTCTGTTCTATCAGTTGTTTCAATCTTTTCGTCATCTGAATCCGACTCCTCCGACTCTTCTGTATATTCAACATCTTCATCAGATGCTTCTAATTCTTGTTCTTGATCATCAACTTCTTCTGGTCCTGGCTCCATGGCTGGGTCCGTTGTATGATCATCTCCATTTATCTTGGCGGCGACAGCCTGTCTTATTTGATCTACACGATCATTAACTTTATCGACCATCACGCCTGAGAAAACATCTGCGAATTTACTTGGTGACCCATCCAATATTGGATCGATCATGTCACTTATACTATATTCATTATCAGGCATATTTTTCTCCTAATACCTTACGATTATTTATAATATTATTAGGTTGGGGGTTATTCATTAGGGGGACCTTTTGTCCCGTCAATACCATTTGTTCCATCTTCTGGTGGAGCTAATGCGGCGTTCATTTCTGTTTCAGCTTCCATTTCATCTTTGACTTGCTTGGCCATCTCATCAATCTCAGGTTGAGTCATCTTCAAGACATTCCTCTCAACCCAATCTCGTGAGTAATACTTACCAACAAATTGTTCCATGTTTTGAGCTGTTGTTATTCTTTCATTCAGAATTTCGTTCTCTTTTAATTCTGTGAAGTAATTGTCTTGTTTGAAGTCGTATCTAATGTTTCTCTTGATAGCACTAAACTCTTCCGGCGTCATAAACCCTTTAAGAATTAATTGTCTTTCAAGAGCAGTATCAAACAGCATTGAGAATCTCATTCTTAACCTTTGAATGAACTTTTGAAACTTGACTTCGTCTCTGTTAATCTCCGTTGCTCGGCCCAACGTCATAGCATTCTCTGCTTCTAGTCGAGAGATTGGAACATTAAGAGCTTTGTATAGCTTCTTTTGGAAGTATAGAACGTCATCCATCTCACCAAGGTTTTGACCACCTGGTAGTGTAGTAATTTCTGTTCCTCTACTTCCTTCACGCCTTGGAAGCCAGAAGTCTTCTAGCATTGTCATAAATTTACGATCGTCTCTAATCTCACCTGTAGCAGCATCGTAGATTAATCTGTTCTTGTGTTTAACCATCATATCTCTTAGGTACTGCTCGGCTTTCATCTTAGGAAGGTTACCGACATCAATATAGAAGATGCGACGTTCTGGTGCTCTTGATATTCTATAGATGACTGTTGCATCCTCAAGAATACGTAATTGATTTAATGGTTTAATAGCTTTATGTAAATGCGAGAGAACCATTCTATTATCTTCTGTCATATTACCAGAAGTGACGTGCACGATAGCATCCGCTGCAACCTTCACACCATTTTGTTGGCCAGCACCAGCCGGACTTCCACCAGGATAACCCACAAATCCTTTATCGTTATACAAGAAGAACTCTTGCATAGTACGTTCAATTTGAATCTGGGTTCCAGGTACACGTTCTTTTTTATTTTCTCTTACCTTCTTGATCTTTCTAGGATCAACATAACGAAGTTCTTTAATGCCTGCTTTAACATCTTTAGGATCAATGATAACATGATAGAACATTCTACCATCAATATACCAATGGCGAGCTACTTCATATCCCTTTTCATTGAACTCTAAGAGATCGAGTATGTTTTCAAATTCTTGGGTAATTGCTTTTTTTGTTCCAGCAGATATACCTTTAACTGAGTCAAGGTTAATATCAACTAATCTTTGATGTTCGTCATAAACAATAAACTCGTGAATAATATCATCGATTGCATTATCACACTCAGGCTGCATCGACATCCTACGATAACGAGTTACTAATTCTGCTTCTGTTCTCGTCGACCCTTCTAGATCAACGTATGTCCCATAACTGCCTCCAGTGGAAACATTATGAGCGCCATCATCTAACTGCAGAGGGGCGAAGGAGGATGTTGAATCCTCCTTCTCCGACCTCTTGATCTCAAAACCAAATAAGGTAGCCATTTATCACCTTTGCTTAATTAAATAATATATTAGTTGCCACCGGCGTTGCCAGTGAGGCCACTTACTTCCCAATGATCATATTGGAAAGTTATTGTAAATTCTTCAATCGCATCTGTGCTGTTCCAATCAAGATCAATTGTACTTACTTCCGTTGGGAAGATGCCGTTGAAGGCATACTCTCTAATTGGCACACCAGTCTTACTAAACTGGGTCACATTTGCATTTTCTTTGTACAAAGAAGGCGATGCAGCACCAAACTTTCTCACGTTACCCAAGTGAGAATTGATACTTTGCATCCACTCTTCCATTGCATTTCTAATTAAGAAATCTTCATCATTGACAACTGTAACAGTCCACTCTGCGAATGTTCTGTCACCGGCAATTTTAATCTTTCTACCGAAGTATGGTACTTCGATAGTCCCAAGTGTCGAAGCAGGCATCTGAGCCGCTTTAACCATGAAGGGAACTTTAACATCTCCAGAAGCATTTACCGGATTGTTAAACACCACTTGGAATAGTGCTGGGCGAGCACCTCCTAATGCCAGCTGTGATTTGATTTCATTGATATTTAAAGCCATTGAACTCTCCTATATTCCTATCTATTTATACTTAGAATTGTCCAACGACTTCAGAGAAGTCCACATTCGTTCGAACAGCAACGAAGTTCAACTGAATGAAGTTAATTGACCGAGCTGGTTTGATGTATATATCACCAATGAACTCGTTTCTATCAATTACTTCGCCAGTATTATTCGTCTCGTCACAAACGACTTTAAAGTCAAAAATACCTCTTCGGCCTTGAACATCCCGAAGGAAAGGCTCGACCATATTTCTGAATTGGGCTCTCGTGAATTCATCGTTGAATTCGAACAACAAATACTTAGCTGCTGTTGCAATTGTTTTCTCAAGAACAATGAACAATCTACGAACATTAATTCTATCAAATGCGCTTGGCTTAGCAAGCAAGGTTTTGTCACCAAACAAGATTGTGCCTTGTCCAGGGAATGTTACAATTGGGTTAATCCCACTCTTATATAGGATGTCTCTATCAGCTCTATCAGGATTGTAATAGTTTTTAATTACGTTCTTAATAATGCCTCTGTTAAACCCAGCAGGGGAGAACCAAGGATCTCTATTCGTATCGGTTCTAACAATAAGACCAGCAACGTCACCACCATATGGTACATAACGATAAACATCGTTGTATCTATCATACTGATACTTATAACCACCATCTAAAATACCATAAGAGGAAGATGTCAGGTTATTACGGAAATCAACTGTGTTAGCAGCTTCATCTCCGGCGTTATTGATGATGTAGGTCTTCTCTGGGGAAATAACAGCAACACAGTCTTTTCTTGGCTCACAAATATTATCAATAATGTAGTTGCCAAGTTGATGTGAAGAAGAAGCACTAGCACCTCTAGCCTTACCTTGCAAGATAATTGAGATGTCAATCTCTTCAGCATTCTTAAATTGATCATAGCCTTTAGTCAATTGACTCAAAGCAATGTTAGCCTCAGCGGCACCGGCTTCACCAGCAGAAATAAACTTAGCTTGATTTTCTGCGGAGCCACCATCTCTACCAATTGAGAATGATCTGCTGAATGGAACTGTGTTTGATACACCAGAAATCTCAACTGCTGTATTAACATATGTGTCACCAGAAGTATCAAGATCAGAACCAGGGCGAACTGTTGTTCCACCTGTGTAGACCCATTTACTCTGATCGTTTAGAACTGTATCGAAGTAAAGAGTTTCACCCGACTCGTTCTTAGCATTAGTTGCTCTCGAAAGATTTTGGAATTTCTCAAGGATTGTTCCCTTAACGCCAGTAATTGAACCATCTTCATCAGCGACGACGATATGTAATTCATCGTTAGCATTGGCATTATTAGCAACATTGTTTGCAAACAAAGACGTACCAGGTGCTCCATCAAAGTTTCTGAAGTATTCCCACCGTCTCTTCATACCTGCTGTTGACTCAAGATTCATCGATGCAGTTGTTGAAAGCGTATACTTAGCTGCAACAGTAACATTAGCAGTGACTGTGAAACGTGTACTTGCTGTATCACTTATGTCAATGTTCTCTGTTGAAATATTTGAGTTGGCTTTGTCAGCTTCAATTGCAACAATACGAAGTTCTTGTGTACCAATTGAGCTATTACCAACAACAATAAGATCATCAACACCCAACAAATCTTTTGTATTATTCAAATCGGTCAAAGCCGCTTGAGCTGCTGTGACTGTTACTGCCTGACTAGAACCTGAGGCATGAGACTGAGCTTGAATAATTAGATTTGTATTTCCTTGAGTGATTGTAGCAATAAGATTTGCTCCACCCAAAGATGTGTTTGATACTGTGCTTTCATATGCATTAGCAGAATCACAGACTGAAATCTTTAGTGCATTGCCTAACGATCCTGGATACTTTGCAATAAATGAAGACAGAGATGGTTTGGTAATATCGTTTTCAAATGCTTCTTGGTTTTTAACTGCAACGGTATGTGTACTTAGTGATGCATTAGCTACTGTAGCCGAGTTCTGCAAAACGATAGCATTTCTTGCTTCGTCTGCGATTGTACGTACGACATACAGTTTATTACCATATGCCAAAAAGTTTGCTGCGGTGAGAAACGTTTCGAAATTGGACGAATCAGGCTTGAAGTATGTGTCGACCAACTCAGTCTCAGTAGAAACCAAGTTTGCAATCTCCGCTGGGCCCCATCGGAACACTCCAGCAATACCAGCTTCTGTTGTAGAAACTGCTGGTACAATGCCTGTTAAGTCAATTTCTGTTACATTTACACCTGGACTGACTTGGAATCCCATGGCTTCTTTCTCCTTCTTTAAAGGTAATTCAGCAATAATTGCTGTGAATATTTATAAAATTAGAGTTTTTACCACGAGCCTTCAATCTCATATGGATACTGTACCAATAACGAATCCCCCTTATATTTATTCATATCATCCTCCGGATCATCATATCCATTGTTGATGAAACCAAAAGGAAGTAACTCATCCTCAATGGCTTGTTCATTCGCTTGTAATAAGTTCTTTCGTATATCAATATCAGTCATCTCTTTAAAGTACTCTTGGTTGGTAAGCCAAGAGAACAACACTAACGTCATTACCAAATCGTCATGGTAACCTTCTTCAGCTGCATAACTTGTACCTCTGACAACAAATGCAGTAAGTTCTTTTATTATCTCAAAATCATTTATTATTAGTCTATCATTTTCAATGATAGTTTTTATACCTGCACATCCAATTCTTTTTAATTGCTTCGTAGTTCTAACACCGAGCTGTTGAGACTTACCGCCAAATCCAGCTGTAAGCAATTGTCCAGATCGTCCTTTCCAT
>TARA_R110002074_G_scaffold151351_2_pt1 | contig 21016 bp, 19 predicted proteins | sample TARA_R110002074 | Tara Oceans TARA_R110002074 (sample SAMEA4397215) | marine metagenome | biome: Polar Biome; feature: [MIX] marine epipelagic wind mixed layer (ENVO:01000061); material: water (ENVO:00002006), including particulate matter (ENVO:01000060) such as... | depth 10-100 m | reverse complement strand
AGGAATATAGATTTAAAGGAGAACAATTTAACTAGTAAGTCTATTACAAAAAAATTAGATAATAAAATTCCAGATTTGAATAATGGTTTGGTGATTTTTCCAAACCCTTCTAAAGGAATGGTAGGTGTAGACTTAACGACGTATAAAGATTCAAGCTTTGTGCTATATGTCTTTAATTCAACTGGCCAGATAATTATTGAGAAAAATATAGATAATAATCATGAAGGCTTTGAAATTCTGGATATGAGTAATTTTTCTGATGGTATATATTATTTAATAATATCAAACCAATCAGAACTTAAGGATGGAATTATAATTTTGAATAAGGAATAGCAAATTAAAAAGTATAACTTCTATTTAACAAGTCCTTTTCTATATTGAAAGGGACTTTTTTTGTTATGGCATAAGAATTGAATAAGGAATAGGGAAAGAGATTTTAATTGTTGTAATCGCATTGTTTTCATTGCTCTTATAGCATTTATGTATAATTTATAAAAATAAAATTCTGTTACGATAATGACAGAATGACCGATATATGAGCATGAAAGATTCTAAATTTTCAAATTTTGACAATATGTCTTTACAGGGAATCGATCAGGATTCTGAGTTAATACCGTTATTGACCCCTGAAGATGAAGAGCAAATGAATAGTGAAACGTTGCCAGAGACGTTACCTATTTTGCCTCTAAGAAATACAGTGCTTTTCCCTGGTGTAGTAATACCTATAACCGCTGGGAGAGATAAAAGCATTCGATTAATTAAAGATGCAAATAATGGGTCTAAGGTTATTGGTGTAGTTTCTCAAAAAGATGAAGAAACCGAAAATCCTGATGTTAAGGATATTAATACTTTAGGAACTGTAGCGAGAATATTACGCGTACTTCAAATGCCAGATGGTAATACAACTGTTATTATTCAGGGTAAAAAAAGATTTGAGATTGCTGAGGTTTTGACCAAAAAGCCATATATAACGGCTACAGTTAGGGAGACTAAAGAAGTAAGGCCAAAGAAAAATGATAAAGAGTTTTCGGCAATTATTGAATCAATAAAAGAGTTGGCTCTTAAGATTATTAGGGATAATCCGAATATTCCTAGTGAAGCCTCTTTTGCTATAAAAAATATTCAAAGCGATTCATTTCTTATAAATTTTGTATCCTCTAATCTAAATTTAGATGTAAAGGCTAAACAAGATTTATTAGAGATAGGTAGCTTACAAGACAGAGCATTGGCAACATTGAAATATATGAATGTTGAGATGCAGAAATTGGAGTTGAAAAATGATATTCAATCAAAAGTCAGAAATGACTTAGATCAACAACAACGAGAATATTTTCTTCACCAGCAGATGAAGACCATACAAGAAGAATTGGGTGGTGTTTCATATGATGAGGAGTTGGAGGAAATGAAAATCAGAGCCAAAAAGAAAAAATGGGGTAAAAAGGTTAAAGAGCATTTTACTAAAGAGTTGTCTAAAATGCAACGAATGAATCCGCAAGTGGCTGAATATTCTATCCAAAGAAATTATTTAGACTTGTTGCTTGATTTACCCTGGAAAGAATTTTCTAAAGATAAGTTCGATTTAAAACGTGCTCAACGAATTTTAGACCGTGACCATTATGGTTTAGAAGATGTTAAGCGTAGAATTATCGAATATTTGGCTGTCTTGAAATTGAGAAATGATATGAAGTCACCGATTTTATGTCTTTATGGCCCACCGGGTGTAGGTAAAACATCATTAGGTAAATCGGTTGCTGAGGCGTTAGGTAGAGAATATGTAAGAATGTCCTTGGGTGGTTTGCGTGATGAAGCGGAAATTAGAGGACATCGAAAAACCTATATTGGAGCTATGCCAGGTAGGATAATTCAAAGCCTGAAAAAAGCAGGAACATCGAATCCTGTCTTTATTTTAGATGAGATTGATAAATTATCGAATAGTAATCAAGGTGACCCTTCTTCTGCGATGTTAGAAGTTTTAGACCCAGAGCAGAACAGTGATTTTCATGATAATTTTTTAGAATTAGGTTATGATCTTTCTAAAGTTATGTTTGTTGCAACTGCTAATAATTTAGGAGATATTCAACCAGCGCTTAGAGACCGTATGGAGATAATTCACGTAAGTGGATATACTATTGAAGAGAAAGTAGAAATAGCTAAGAAGCATTTACTACCGAAACAATTGACTGAGCATGGTTTAAATACCAAGCATTTGAAAATTGGCAAACCTCAATTAGAGAAAATAGTTGAAGGGTATACGCGCGAATCTGGTGTACGTTCATTAGAGAAGCAAATAGCAAAAATGGTGCGTTATGCAGCTAAATCAATTGCTACTGAAGAGGAATATGAGATTAAAGTTAGTAATGATGTTATTATCGAAGTTTTGGGAGCCCCTAAAATGGAGCGTGATAAATATGAGAATAATGAAGTTGCAGGTGTTGTAACTGGTTTAGCATGGACGAGTGTAGGAGGCGATATTCTATTTATAGAATCGATACTATCAAAAGGTAAAGGTGTCATGACAATTACCGGTAACCTTGGTAAGGTCATGAAAGAGTCTGCAACCATTGCGATGGAGTATATAAAATCAAATGCAGACCGTTTTGGTATCAATCCTGAAATTTTTGAAAAGTACAATGTACATATTCATGTTCCTGAAGGTGCAACACCAAAAGATGGTCCAAGTGCAGGTATAACAATGTTAACCTCTTTAGTTTCTTTGTTTACTCAAAAGCGAATTAAAAAGAGTTTGGCAATGACAGGTGAAATTACGTTACGTGGAAAAGTATTACCTGTGGGTGGTATCAAAGAAAAAATTCTTGCAGCTAAAAGAGCTCGAATTAAAGAAATTATCCTTTGTGCAGATAATGAACGTGATATTAAGGAAATAAAAGAATCCTATTTAAAAGGATTGACATTTCATTATGTAAAAGAAATGTCAGAGGTGATTGATATTGCGATAACCGACGATAACGTTAAAAACGCAAAAGAGCTTTAATCGTTCTTTTATTTATATTTTTGGAATAATGAAAAAAATTACCATAGCCATTGACGGATTTTCCTCCACAGGTAAAAGTACTTTAGCTAAGCAATTGGCGAAAAAGTTACTTTACATCTATGTAGATACTGGTGCAATGTATCGTGCAGTTACTTTATTTGCAATGCGGTCTGGTTTTGCAAAAAACAGTAAAATTGATAAAATTCCTTTAGTTGATTCTTTGGATGCAGTTGATTTGAAATTTGTTTTTAATGCCGATTTAGGATATGGCGAAATGTATTTGAATGGCGAAAACGTTGAAAAGGAAATTCGAACGATGCCCGTTTCAAAGAATGTTAGTCAGGTTGCAGAGTTAGAACAAGTGCGAAATAAACTGGTGGCCATGCAACAGAGTATGGGAGCTGAAAAAGGTGTGGTTATGGATGGTAGAGATATTGGTACCGTTGTATTTCCTGATGCTGAACTTAAAATTTTCATGACAGCTTCACCTGAAAAAAGAGCTGTAAGGCGTTATAAAGAATTGTTAGATAGGGGCGAAGATGTGAATTATGACGATATTTTAGAGAATGTACAAGAGCGAGATTATATTGACAGTAATCGAGCAATTTCACCTTTAAAAAAGGCAGAAGATGCTATCGAATTCGACAATAGCGATTTAGGATTAGAAGATCAGTTTCAAAGAATTTATGAGCATGCGCTTCGCATTATAAACAAATAAGCATAAAAAAAGGGGTTAGCATTGCTAACCCCTTTTTACTTTTATGTAATCTTTATTTTTTCGGTATAACCAAAACTTGATCAGGATGAATAAGATCCGGATTTTTCAAAATATTTGTATTGGCTTCGAAAATTGCTTTATATTTCATAGCGTCACCATAATAATGTTTTGCTATTTTACTTAAAGACTCACCACCTTTAACTACGTGTCTGTGATAAACAGAATCGTCTTCAACTGTAATGTTAGCTTTTATGTCAGAAGGACTTTCACCGCCTAATTGCTTAATTTTGTCCCACATTAGGTCTTTTTCGTAAGGTGTTTTTGCTTGTCCTTTCACTTTAAGAACATCACCTTCTACGGTTACATTTCCGTCTTTTATACCTAATTGCTCACCTAGGTCTAAAACACCTTGGTATTTTGCTTTAACACTCATAATAATACTTTTTTTAATGGTTAATTTTATGCTTTCAATATACGCATATTTAAACTATTTTATTCTAAAATCGTGCCATATTCGTTAAATGAATTAAACATACTAAGCTAAGTTGCCTATTTTAAATAAAATGATTATTTTTGCACACCTTTTTTGCAAGGAATTCAAGAGAAAAAGGGATAAAAAATCAATATAACTACTTTCATAGTCGTTGCCTAAGTCTTGATAAGGTTATGAAATACAAATTAATAATCAGCAAATGGCTGAAGAAAAAACAAACGCAGAGGTAGCTGAAACTACCGAAGCAACACAACAAACTGCTGTAGAGACTCCGCAGCAAGATCCACAAGAATTTTTAGAGAATTTCAATTGGGAAAAATACGAACAAGGAATTGAGCGTGTTGATGATTCAAAATTGAAAGAATTTGAAAAATTAGTGGCTGAAAACTTCGTTGACACTGCAGATGCAGAAGTTGTTGAAGGAAAAGTAGTTTATATTACAGATAGAGAAGCTATCATTGATATCAACGCAAAATCTGAAGGTGTAATTTCGTTAAACGAATTTCGTTACAACCCAGGTTTAAAAGTTGGTGACAAGGTAGAGGTCTTGATTGATATCCGTGAGGATAAAAGTGGTCAATTAGTATTGTCTCACAGAAAAGCAAGAACTATCATGGCTTGGGATCGTGTTAATGCGGCTCATGACAAAGAAGAAATCGTTAGTGGTTTTGTTAAATGCAGAACTAAAGGTGGTATGATCGTTGATGTTTTTGGAATTGAGGCATTCTTACCAGGTTCACAAATAGATGTGAAGCCTATTCGTGATTACGATCAGTATGTAAACAAAACAATGGAATTCAAAGTTGTGAAAATCAACCACGAATTTAAAAACGTTGTTGTTTCTCATAAAGCGCTTATTGAAGCCGATATTGAAGAGCAGAAAAAAGAAATCATTAGTCAACTAGAAAAAGGACAAGTATTAGAAGGTATTGTTAAAAACATTACTTCTTACGGTGTCTTTATTGATCTTGGTGGTGTTGATGGTTTAGTTCACATTACTGACCTTTCGTGGAGTAGAATTAATCACCCGAATGAAGTTGTTGAATTAGATCAAAAATTAAATGTTGTAATTCTTGATTTTGATGAAAACAAATCTAGAATACAATTAGGTCTTAAGCAATTAGAGAAGCATCCTTGGGAAGCTTTAAGTGATGAGATTAAAATCGGAGACAAAGTTAAAGGTAAAGTAGTCGTTATAGCTGATTACGGTGCATTTATCGAAGTTGTTGAAGGTGTTGAAGGTCTTATTCACGTATCTGAAATGTCATGGTCTACACACTTACGTTCCGCTCAAGATTTCGTAAAAGTAGGTGATGAGGTTGAGGCTATCGTATTGACGTTGGATCGTGAAGATCGTAAAATGTCATTAGGTATCAAGCAATTAACTCCAGACCCATGGACTGATATTACAACTAAATATCCTGTAGGTTCTAAACATAAAGGTATTGTAAGAAACTTTACAAACTTTGGTGTTTTTGTTGAACTAGAAGAAGGTATTGACGGTTTAATATATATATCTGATCTATCTTGGACTAAGAAAATCAAGCATCCATCTGAATTTACTAATGTAGGAGATACTTTAGAGGTTGAAGTATTAGAATTAGATGTTGATGGTCGTAAGTTGAGTTTAGGTCATAAGCAGACTACTGAAAACCCTTGGGATAAATATGAAACTGAGTTTGCGTTAGGTACTGTTCATAAAGCAACAATATCTGATGTAGTTGATAAAGGTGCAACAATTGAATTTAACGAGGATATTACTGCATTTATACCACAACGTCACTTAGAAAAAGAAGATGGTAAAAAACTAGGTAAAGGCGATGAAGCTGAATTCAAGATTATTGAGTTCAATAAAGACTTCAAACGTGTAGTAGCTAGTCATACTGCTATTTTCCGTGAAGAAGAGCAACGAAATGTGAAAGCAGCCGTCAAAAGACAAGCAGCTAGCACTGAGGAAGCTAAGACCACTTTAGGGGATGCTAACGACGCATTACAAGCATTGAAGGAAAAAATGGAAGCAGCTGATTCTAAAAAGAAGAAGTAATTTCATGATACAATCCTTAACAGGATTATATGTAAAAGCCCGGATACTATATCCGGGCTTTTTTTTGATTTTTTCATTCTATCCAATTCTTATTGACAATCAAGAGTAGATAGTTATATTTAAAAAATATAGTTGTTTTCATTTTCATGAAATATTTAGATCATAAATATTGCAGATTTAGCTTTATTTTTTTTTATTGAGAGCACTTTCTTTAATGCCATAATTCTTTAATTGAATTTCAAATAGAATTATCTATTTTTGTTTAGCTAAATGCAGGGGTGTTAATTATGAGTCAAAAAGTTTTACTTTCTTCCAAAGAAATAAATATCATCCTTCATCGATTGGCTTGTCAGCTTCTTGAAAACCATTTAACTTTTGAAAATACGGTGCTTATAGGAATTCAACCTAGAGGTAAATTTTTAGCACAGCGATTAACCAAGATATTAAAGGAAGAATATAAGGTAAAGCATATCGACCTCGGGTTTTTAGATATTACCTTTTATCGAGATGATTTTAGAAGAGGCGATAAAACTTTAGAAGCGACCGAAACCAGTATCGATTTTTTGGTAGAGGATAAAAATGTAGTATTAATTGACGATGTACTTTATACCGGTAGAAGCATTAATGCTGCTTTAACTGCTCTACAGTCATTTGGTAGGCCTAAAGATGTTGAGTTACTATGCTTAATTGACCGAAGGTTTAGTAGACATTTACCTATTCAACCTAGCTACAGAGGTCGTCAGGTAGATGCTATTAACGACGAAAAAGTAAAGGTAATGTGGCAAGAAAATGATGGAGAGGATATCATATATTTAGTAAATAGATAAAAAAATGAGCGAACTGAGTGTTAAACACTTACTGGGAATCAAATATCTTAAGGAAACTGATATTCAACTTATTTTTGAAACAGCTGATCATTTTAAAGAAGTAATTAATCGGTCAATTAAAAAGGTTCCTTCGCTTCGCGATATTACCATAGCTAATATTTTTTTTGAGAATAGTACTCGAACCAAGCTGTCATTTGAATTGGCTGAAAAGAGACTATCAGCAGACGTTCTTAATTTTTCTGCAAGCCAATCTTCGGTAACGAAGGGGGAAACACTAATAGACACCGTGAACAATATTCTATCGATGAAAGTAGATATGGTTGTAATGCGGCATCCGAACCCTGGGGCTGGTATATTTCTTTCAAAACATGTAAAAGCTTCAATTGTTAATGCTGGTGATGGTGCGCATGAACATCCAACACAAGCCTTATTGGATTCGTATTCAATTCGAGAAAAATTGGGAGATGTAGCTGGTAAAAATGTGGTGATTGTGGGCGATATTCTTCACTCTAGAGTTGCCTTATCAAATATATTCGCTTTAAAATTACAAGGAGCAAATGTTAAAGTGTGTGGTCCTAAAACACTATTACCAAAGTATATAGATTCTTTAGGTGTGGGAGTTGAAACTAATTTAAAAAAGGCATTGGAGTGGTGCGACGTAGCTAATATGTTACGTATACAGAACGAAAGACTTGATATCAGTTATTTTCCAACAACAAGAGAATATACACAGCAGTATGGAGTCAACAAAAAACTGCTAGATAGTTTAGATAAAGAAATTGTAATTATGCACCCAGGCCCAATTAATAGGGGTGTTGAAATTACTAGTGATGTTGCAGATTCAAAACAATCTATAATTTTGAATCAAGTTGAGAACGGTGTAGCCATACGAATGGCGGTTATTTATTTATTGGCATCTAAAATAAAGTGATATGGTTTTTAATACAGAAGAATCGTTGATTGTAATATCTCAAGAAAAAAATTCTATTGAGCTGTTTTTGGAAAATTTGGAAAAGGAGTATGCTAAATTGAAGAATGATAATCTGGTCTTAGATTTATTAGGATTTTCAAAACTGTCTCCTTATAATGTTATTTCGTTCTTAGAATTAGCGAAAAGGCATAAAAAAAATGGGAAATCATTTGTTTTGGTTTCCGACAAAGTTTCATATGACGATGTGCCAGATGAAATTAATATAGTTCCTTCATTACAAGAAGCAAGAGATATTGTTGAAATGGAAGAAATTGAACGTGATTTAGGATTGTAAAATTTCTAGCTTTACTAGTTAATAAAATTTATTTTCATACTTATTTATGCGCCTTACCATACTAGGTTGTTATGCGGCAACTCCAAGAACGTTAACGAACCCTACGGCCCAGGTTTTAGAAATTAATAATCATATAATTCTTATTGATTGTGGTGAAGGTACTCAAGTAGAGTTGCGCAGGTGTAAAGTAAAGTTTTCAAGAATAAATTATATTTTTATTTCCCATCTTCATGGGGACCATTTTTTCGGTCTCCCAGGATTAATATCTACTATGCGTTTGTTAGGGAGGGAAAAAGAATTACATATTTATGGTCCAAAAGGTATTAAAGAAGCGATAACCCTTCTGTTGAAATTGGGAGATTCTTGGACCAATTATCCATTACTGTTTCATGAATTGAGTAGTAAAGAGCCTGAACTGATTTTTGCAGACAAAAAGATTTCAGTAACTACTATACCTTTAAATCATCGAATTTATACCAATGGTTTTTTATTTCAAGAGCAAGAGGGTAAAAGAAAATTGAATATCGAAGCTGCTCAAAACTACGGAATTGATAAAGCATACTTTCAGAATATTAAAAATGGAAAGGATATTACTTTAGATAATGGTAAAACGATATCGAATAAAGAATTGACCTTTGATCCAGCTAAACCAAAATCTTACGCATTTTGTAGTGATACTGTTTATGACACAAATTTATCGGAACAAGTAAAAGGGGTTGATGTTTTGTATCACGAATCTACATTTTTGGAGTCAGAATCAGAATTAGCTGCCAAAACAAAACATTCCACAGCATTACAAGCAGCTAAAATAGCTAAAGCTGCAAATGTAAAAACCTTAGTATTAGGTCATTATTCTACTCGCTATAAATCTATAGAACTTTTCAAGGAAGAAGCCACTACTGTTTTTTCTAATGTTCTACTTGCTGACGATGGTCGTTCATTTGATTTTTAGTTCGATTTAATCTGATTTAATGGGTCTTATTTTCCTTTCTTTTTAGAACTTTGTTTATCTTGTTTTTAACTTGAAAATGATGCAGAAAGATTTAAGTGATTATAGAAAGTCGTACGAGAAAAGTGCTTTGATGGAAGATAGTATTTCTGATAATCCACTACAGCTCTTTCAAACTTGGTTTTACGAAGTTGAAAAGTCAGATAGTGTTGACGAACCTAATGCTATGACAGTTTCTACTGTGGGGTTAGATGGTTTTCCTAAAAGCAGAGTAGTATTACTTAAAAAGTATACTTACGAAGGTTTCATTTTTTATACAAATTATAATAGTGAGAAGGGTTTGGCAATTGCAAATAACCCTAAAATATGTATTTCCTTTTTTTGGCCGAATTTAGAGCGGCAGATTATTATTAAAGGATCAGCAGAGAAATTAGCTAAAAACCTTTCTGATGGTTATTTTGAATCACGTCCAATCGGTAGTAAATTAGGTGCTTTGGTGTCTGACCAAAGTACTGTAATCGAAAGTAGAACGATATTGGAAGCAAAACTATCTCAGCTAGAAAAGGAATATAGTGGTAAGGAAATTGAGCGTCCAGAGCATTGGGGTGGTTACCTAGTTAGGCCAGTGTCAATCGAATTTTGGCAAGGAAGACCTAATAGGTTGCATGATCGTATTCGTTATACGTTGACAGATGATTTTGATTGGAAAATGGAGCGATTGGCACCTTAATTTTATAAAGTTTAAATGAAGAATTTGTTTTTAATGCGCCATGGTAAATCCTCTTGGGAACTAAATGTAAGTGATCAAGATAGAGCTTTGTTACAAAGAGGTATTATAGATGCCCATTTGGTGGCAACAGAATTTTCGCGTAAAAATTTAAAAATAGATTATGTGTATTCTAGTCCTGCAAATAGGGCATTACATACAAGTATGATTTTTTCCAGAACATTAAATCATCCATTGAAACACTTTTCTGTTGTTTCTGATTTATATGATTTCTCAGGAGATAAAGTAATCGATTTCATTAAGAATTTAGATAATTCATTGCATAATGTCCTCATTTTCGGGCATAACCATGCTTTCACTTATATTGCAAACACATTAGGAAATAAGCATATTGATAATGTGCCGACTAGCGGGTTTGTACAGTTACAATTTAATGATAATTCATGGTCTAGTATTGAACAGGGCTCAACAATACTAACTATTTTTCCAAAGCAATTAAAAGCATGATAAAAAATAATAACCAGTACGTAAATAGAGAAATTAGTTGGCTTTGGTTCAACGAACGCGTATTGCAAGAGAGTGCTGATAAGAACGTTCCTTTAATTGAAAGACTACGGTTTTTAGGTATTTTCTCTAATAATTTAGATGAATTCTTTAAAGTTCGTTATGCAACTGTAAAACGGATTGTTGAGGCTGGTAGAAATGGAAAGAGTGTACTGGGTGGTGAAAAAGCCAAAGATTTATTAGAGGAAATTACAAATATTGTAATTGAACAACAGACAAAGAGTTTAGTTATACTTAAGAAAATAGAACATGAGCTTGAGGGCAAGAATATATTTATTATTAAGGAAACTGAATTAAATGAAAGTCAGAAAGAATTTGCAAAAGACTATTTTTTAAAAGAGGTAAGTCCGCAATTAATGACAATTATTTTAAATGAGCTAACACGGTTTCCAACACTTAAAGATACTGCTGCCTACCTAGCAATTAAAATGGTTATTAAAAGTGACCATAGTAAAAAAGAAAAGCGGTATGCATTAATTGAGATTCCCAAAGGTATAGACCGTTTTGTGGTACTTCCAGATGAAGAGGATAAAAGCTTTATCATTATTCTAGATGATTTAATTAGATATTGTCTAGATAACATTTTTACCATGTTTGAGTACGAATCGATTTCGGCTCATATGATCAAGATTACAAGAGATGCAGAACTTGACATGGATAATGATTTAAGTAAGAGTTTTATCGAGAAGATATCTTCGAGTGTGGAGGATAGAAAAATTGGTGATCCAGTTCGTTTTGTATATGATAAAAATATAGGTCGAGATACGTTGACTTTTCTAAAGGAAAAAATGAATATCGAAGATACTGATAGCGTTATACCAGGCGGGAGGTATCATAACCGGAGAGATTACATGGGCTTTCCAAGTTTGGGTAGAAAAGATTTGTTGTATGAAAAAATCACTCCTTTGCCAGTAAAAGGTTTGAGTATTGAAGGTAGCATATTAGAGAGTATCGCTAAAAAAGATTACTTACAATATACACCTTACCATACATTCACCTATATCTTGAAGTTTTTACGTGAGGCAGCGTTAGACCCAAAGGTACGTTCGATAAAGATTACGGTTTATAGATTAGCAAGTAATTCTCAAGTAGCGGCATCATTAATCAATGCGGTTAAAAACGGGAAACAAGTTACAGTCCAAATTGAGCTTCAAGCACGTTTCGATGAAGAGGCTAATATTGAATATGCAGAACAGCTTCAGGCCGAGGGTGTTAAGTTGATTTTTGGAGTTCCAGGTTTAAAGGTGCATAGTAAGATTTGCTTAATTGAACGTGAAGAAGGAGATGTAATTAAGCGCTACGGTTTCATAAGTACAGGGAATTTCAATGAATCTACAGCAAGAATTTATACGGATTATACTTTATTTACGGCTCACGATCCAATCTTAAAGGAGTTGAACAAGATATTCGACTTTTTTGAAACTACCTATAAAATTAATAAATACAAACACCTTATTGTATCACCGCATTATACCAAAAATGCATTTATGAAATTGATAGATGTAGAGATTGCAAATGCCATTTTAGGTAAAGAAGCTTATATTAAAATAAAAATGAACAGTTTTACTTCATATAAGATGGTTGATAAACTGTACGAAGCGAGTAGAGCGGGGGTAAAGATCCAGTTGATTATAAGGGGGATATGTTGTTTAGTGCCAGGTATTAAAGGTATGAGCGAAAACATAGAAGCAATAAGTATTGTCGATAAATTTTTAGAGCATACAAGATTATTCGCATTCGCTAATGGGGGCAATCCGAAAATTTATATATCATCTGCCGATTGGATGACTAGAAATTTGGATTATAGGGTTGAAGTAGGATGCCCAATCTATGATGAAGATATTAAAAAAGAATTGATGGATACTTTTGAGCTTTGTTGGAAGGATAATATGAAGGCCAGAGTTTTTACGGATAAACAGGATAATGCCTACCGTAAAGCGAAAACACCAAAGTTAAGGTCGCAGTTTGCGACCTATGATTATTATGCTAATAATTTAAAAAAGGATTGAATTATGGTTTAACCATGTATAGATTCTTTGGTGCCTAAATCTTTCATGATTTTGGCCTCGTACTCCAATAGGCTATTCCATTTTTGGTTAACTTCTTCTAGTTCTCCGTATTTACGTGCGAATTTTAGGAACATGGTATAATGGCCAGCTTCGCTTATCATTAATTTATGATAGAATTCGGCTAGTTTTCGGTCTTCCAATTCTTCAGATAACAGTCTAAAACGTTCGCAACTACGCGCTTCAATAAGTCCGGCATATAATAGTCTATGAACTAGTTGAGTGGTTCGGCTACCACCTTTTGGGAAGAACTTCAAGAGTTCTATTACATATTCATCTTTCCTATCTCTACCTAATGTATTTCCTCGTTTTAAGATGAGGTCATGAACCATTTTAAAGTGACCCATTTCTTCTCTAGACAAAGCGACCATTTCTTCTACTAGTTCGGTATATTCAGGAAAAGATACAATTAAAGATATGGCAGTACTTGCGGCTTTTTGCTCGCAATAGGCATGATCAGTTAATATTTCATCAATATTTTTTTCTACAATATTTACCCATCTTGGGTCTGTAGGAAGTTTTAAGCCTAACATATTATTCTTTTATCCAAAATTAGAAAGATTTTATAGACTTCACCAATTATTATCAACCTGCTTTGACAACTAACTAATTAATAATAATTATTTTTGAAGTATAGTCAATCTTAGATAATAAAATGCACAATCAAGAACATATTCAAAATATCTTAATCAAATATGGAGCTCCAGAAAGTATGGCTTGGTTAAAGGTTAAAATCAGTAAGATGGCAGAAAGCAAATCTTCTAAAGATTTGTTTATGACCTATAGTCTCCTAAATGTGAAATTTGATGCTTTGAAGCCTATATTGTTTGAAAATGTAGTTGATGACTGTTCTGACTATTTCAAGGCACACAAGGCAAATTTGCTTCAAGTGGCACGAATATATCTTTTGTCTGAAATTCTTGAACAGGATAAAGAATTCTATACACCTAAAGTCGCTAATATTATTCAAGTGGCCGATACAGGTGAGCTAGAAACATTTTTGAAATATTTGGTTTTATTACCTAACCCCGAAGCATATAAGAAAACTGCTGTTGAAGCACTACGTACCAATATTGCAATTATTTTTGATGCCATATCATTGAATAATCCTTATCCTGCAAGATACTTTAATGATCAACAGTGGAATCAAATGTATTTAAAGGCAGCATTTATGGAACGTGATCTTTCGCTAATAGAATCTGTAGATGAGCGAGCCAATGAAGACTTAACAAGAATAATTTCAGATTATGCCCATGAGAGATGGGCGGCATCAAGAAAAATAGATCCTGTTTTTTGGCGACCCGTATCAAAATTTCTTAATGAAGAACTTTTAAAAGATATGAATAGGCTACTAAGTAGTGAAGATCCCATTGAAAATAAAGCAGGTGCATTGTGCTGTTATCACTCAGATGATAAAAAAGCAAATGCCCTTTTAAATAGCTTCCCAGAATTACGACATAAAGTTGCTGATGGACAAATAAATTGGAATACGCTTAAACAAAAATAGTATGGATGAAAAAATGATGATTATTGACCCGCATGTACATATGTCGTCAAGAACAACAGATGATTATGAAGCAATGGCTGCTGCGGGTGTAGTGGCAATTATAGAGCCTTCTTTTTGGTTAGGTCAACCTAGAACCCAAGTAGGATCTTTTCAAGATTATTATAGTAGTCTTGTTGGTTGGGAGCCATTTAGAGCAAGCCAATTCGGCATTAAGCATTATTGTACAATAGGCCTTAATTCAAAAGAAGCAAATAATGAAGCGCTTGCCGAACAAGTAATTGAATTGTTGCCTTTATATGTCCATAAAGAGAATGTTGTTGCAATAGGAGAAATAGGGTATGACGATCAAACGCCAGCTGAAGATAAGTTCTTTAGAATACAACTAGAAATGGCTAAGGAATTAGATATGACCGTTCAAGTTCATACGCCGCACCGCGATAAAAGAGCGGGAACGATTAAGAGTATGGAAGTTTGTTTAGAACATGGCTTGGACCCAGCAAATGTAATTATTGACCATAATAATGAAGAAACTGTAAAGGATGTTCTAGATCGTGGTTTCATTGCGGCATTTACTATTTACCCTAAAACAAAAATGGGTAACGAACGAATGGTTGAGGTTGTTAGAAAATATGGTAGTTCAAATATCATTGTCGATAGTTCTGCAGACTGGGGTGTAAGTGATCCATTAGCAGTGCCGAAAACTGCTTCTTTAATGTTGAAAAGAGGTATTTCTATGGAGGATGTTAGAAAGACTTGCTACCAAAATGCTTTAGATGCCTTCAGTAAGAATGGTAAAATGAAAGAGGCGCATTGGTTGCAACCAGATAGTATAAATCAATCGCAGCTATTTAATGATAATAGTGTTTTAAGAGGACAGACTCCAAGAATCGACGAGGACCAAATTACCTAAAATGAAAGAAAAGTTAATGGGTTTTGCTCGTTTGGCAAGACCCGCAAATTTGCCAACTGCCGCTGCAGATATATTGGCTGGTGTTGCAATTACTCTTTTTCTTGAGCATATTGAGGTACTTAGTTTTTTAAAAGAAAATTCTATTAGCGTTTTATCATTGGTTTTTTCGTCGATAGCCTTATACGCTGGTGGAGTTGTTTTTAATGATGTTTTTGATGCAGAGTTGGATGCTGTTGAACGTCCTGAAAGAGCCATACCAAGTGGTTTGATTCCCATACATGAAGCTGTATATTTTGGCGTCATTTTAATGGTGCTAGGTATTTCGTTGGCATTTAATTGCAATATGCTAGCCGGTGTAATTTCCATAGTACTAACTATTGCTATCTTGACTTATGACGCCTATTTTAAACAATTCGGGTTTTCAGGCCCTTTGAATATGGGAATCTGCAGAGGACTGAATCTACTTTTGGGTATGTCGATAGTTTCAGAAATTTCAAATTGGTATATAGCGATTGTCCCCGTAATTTACATTTTTGCTATTACATTAATTAGCAGGGGAGAAGTACATGGTAACAATAAGAAACACATTGTTTGGGCTGGTATTTTATATGCAATAGTTATCGCAACAATTACGTTTATAGTAATGCAACAGACAGATGAAATTTTGGTGTTAACTCCATTTTTACTTTTGTTCGGCTTTTTAATTTTTTTACCCTTGTTAAAAGCATACAAAGATAATTCGCCGAAAAATATTAAGAAGGCTGTTATTTCTGGCGTATTATCACTTGTGATTATGAATGCCTGTTGGGTGGCTGGCTTTTCTAGTTGGTACCTAGCTTTGGCAGTTCTTTTATTATTACCATTATCTATGCTGTTGTCTAAATTATTTGCCGTAACCTAAATTTATATGCAATTACAACCTATAAAACAGTCATTTAAAGTTCAATATGATTATCAATTGTATTTTACTTCGGGACTTTTTGCTTTAGAGAATCCGCTATTCGCGAAATTAATTTCCGACTATAAAGAGTTCGAACCAGTTAAACTTTTATTCGTTATAGATGATGGTGTAAAAAATCATCATCCGCAATTAATTCAACAAATAAAGTCGTACTGTGACAGTAATAGGGATAATTTAAAGTATACAAACACAACAGTACTTCGGGGCGGTGAGCAAGTTAAAAATAGTGATTCGGCTATCGAATCGGTTTTAAAAGCCGTGAATGAGAATAAAATATGTAGACATTCATTTGTTGTTGTTATAGGTGGCGGCGCAGTAATAGATATGGTAGGTTATGCTGCCGCTATTGCACATAGAGGCGTTAAGCTAATACGAATTCCAACAACGGTTTTATCGCAAAATGATTCAGCTGTTGGGGTCAAGAATAGTGTAAATGCATTTAAGAAAAAGAACTTTTTAGGAACATTCGCTCCGCCATATGCTATTATTAATGATAGTAATTTCTTAGAAACTTTAGAGCAGCGCGATTGGATTTCTGGTATTTCAGAAGCGATTAAAGTAGCTTTGATAAAGGACGAAGAATTTTTTCAATATATCGCTAATCATGCTAGTGCCTTAAAGAAAAGGGATATGGAGTCGATGCAATATGTGATTTATAAGTGTGCGGAAATGCATATGCAACATATTGCTCAAGGTGGTGACCCTTTCGAGTCAGGTTCATCTAGACCTTTAGACTTTGGTCATTGGGCGGCCCATAAATTAGAATTCATGACTAATTATGAATTACGGCATGGTGAAGCGGTAGCAAAAGGTATTGCTCTTGATGTTACCTATGCTCAATTAATTGGTTTAATTACTGAAAGCGATTTGCAGCATATATTAAAAGTTATGGTTGAAATTGGTTTTGATCTTTCACTACCAGTGAGCACGGCTAATGAAATTGAATCCTTATTAAATGGGATAGAGGAGTTTAGAGAGCATTTGGGAGGCCAATTGACAATTACCCTTATTTCTGGTCTTGGAATCAAACATGACGTACATACGATTGATTTAAAGGTTATGAAGGATGCTATTGCAAAGTTGAATCATCAATTCGCATTAAACTAAAGTCATGCAGCTTCAAGATAAACTACACTTAACATATTGTACCAATATTCATCCGGGTCAAGATTGGAAAAGTACATTTGAAAGTATTCAAAAGCACGTTCCGGGTATAAAAAAAGAAGTTTCATCGAACCAGGCTTTTGGTCTCGGTCTGCGTTTATCAAATAAGGCTAGCGAAGAATTAGAACATGGCTCTAACATGTCCGATTTTAAGAGTTGGTTGGCAGATAATAATCTTTATGTGTTTACTATGAACGGATTTCCTTATGGAAATTTTCATGATGAACGAGTTAAAGATATGGTGCATGCACCAGATTGGACCGCTAATGTTAGGCTTGTATATACCAAACGTTTATTTCAACAACTTTCAGAATTATTACCTGAAGGATTAAATGGTGGTATTTCAACATCTCCTATTACGTATAAATATTGGCATAAAAGTAAAGAGGAAATTGAAAAAGCATTTGAAGAAGGAGCAAAGAATATGCTTCAAGTTGCTCATCAATTGTTCGAATTAGAAAATACTACTGGAAAATATATGCATTTGGATATAGAACCGGAACCAGATGGATTATTGGAGAATAGTGATGAGGTTTTACATTTTTATTCAAAATATTTAGTGCCATTTGGGATTGAATTTTTTGAGAGAAAGTTAGGTTTAAATCCATTGGAGGCCGAAGCGCTCGTTAAAAAATATATAACAGTGTGTTATGATATTTGCCATTTTTCATTAGCATTCGAAGAACCTGTAGAGACGTTTGCAAAGTTTGAAGAGCAAAATATTCGGGTAGGGAAAATTCAAGTTAGTGCGGCATTAAAGATTGTATTCAATGGCACAAATGATGAACTAATATGGGATGAGCTGTCTCATTTTAACGAACCAACTTATCTGCATCAGGTTACTGAAAAGATAGGCGGGGTGGTTAAAACGTATAGTGATCTTCCTTTGGTTTTAAATAACAAGGGGTCTCATAAAGAACTTCGTGCGCATTATCATGTACCTATTTTTTTAGAAAAGTATGGAAATTTGTTTTCTACCCAAGACCATATTTTAAAAACGATTGAATATATAAAATCAAATTCTGTTTCTGAACATTTGGAGATTGAAACATATACGTGGGATGTACTACCGACAGATTTAAAACAAGATTTGTCTATATCTATTATCCGCGAAATCGAATGGTTAAAATCACGCTTGTAAAATGAAAAAGACAGTTGTTATTAATGTAGTAGGATTGACCAAACGTTTAATAGGAGAACATACTCCCTTTATTAAGTCTTTTTTAGAGAAAGGTGAAGCGTCATATATAGAACCTATTTTACCTGCAGTTACATGTGCTGTACAATCTACTTATGTTACAGGTAAGTGGCCCTCAGAGCATGGTATAGTAGGTAATGGATGGTATTTTAAAGATGAATGTGAGGTAAAATTTTGGCGCCAGTCTAATAAATTGGTGCAACAACCAAAACTTTGGGATGATTTAAAAGAGAAACATCCGAATTTTACATGTGCGAATCATTTTTGGTGGTATAATATGTATTCTAATGTCGATTACAGCATTACCCCAAGGCCGAATTATTTGGCTGATGGAAGAAAAATTCCAGATGTCTATTCATATCCGGCCAAGTTACGAGATGAAATGCAAGATGCCTTAGGTACTTTTCCATTGTTCGAATTTTGGGGCCCTAAAACAACTGTAAATTCTTCAAAATGGATTGCAGATGCGGCACTTTTAACTGATAAGAAACATAACCCTGATCTTACGCTTATTTACTTACCTCATTTAGATTATAATCTACAGCGTTATGGTCTTGACTTTAATATTATTTCTAAAGACTTATTGGAAATAGATGAGGTTGTAAAAAATTTGGTAAACCATTATGAAGCTTTAGATGCTAGGGTAATATTGCTTTCTGAATACGGAATTACAAATGTAAATAGGCCTATTCATTTAAACAGAATATTAAGAAAAGAAGGGTGTATCGCTATACGAGAAGAGCGTGGTTTAGAACTTTTAGATGCTGGCGAAAGTGATGCTTTTGCCGTAGCTGACCATCAAATCGCACACATATACTGCAAAAATTCTAGCTCTATAGAAAGGCTTGTGAAGTTGCTAAAGTCTGTTGTAGGTGTTGAAAAGGTGCTGTTTGGTGAAGATTTGAAAAATCATCATATTGATCATGAGCGATGTGGAGATATTGTAGTGATGGCCGATAAAGATTCGTGGTTCACGTATTATTTTTGGTTAGACGATGCAAAAGCTCCAGATTATGCTAGAATGGTTGATATTCATAAGAAACCAGGATATGATCCAGTTGAGATGTTGACAGACCCAAAAGATAAATTAGTAATGGCTAAAGTGGTCGGTAAGCTATTGAAAAAGAAACTTGGCTTTAGAACGGTAATGAATATTATACCTATTGATGCCACTTTAATTAAAGGTTCGCATGGTCGTTTGACAGAGGATAAAGATGATTATCCTGTTTTTATAAGTAATAGAGAACAGAGTGTAAAGGAGAATGTAATTAAAGCAATACAAGTGCGTGATCTTATTGAAGATCACCTGTTAAACTAATTTCAAATGAATCTATTATTTAAGATATTGGGTTACCTATTTGCACTTTTATTTACAATAAGTGCAATTTTACAATATAATGATCCAGATGCTTTAGTGTGGATTATTATTTATGCCATAGCAGCTTTGATTTCATTGGGTTTTGCCCTAAATAAAATTAGTTATGTAATACCGCTAGTGATAGGCTTACTAGCTTTTGCTGATTTTTTATATCTATATCCTTCCGATTTTCAAGGATTTGATTTAAATGATGGTGATATAACTACTGTTGAGTTGGGTAGAGAGGCATTCGGTCTTTTGATAATTTCAATAGTGATGCTCGTATTTAGTTTTCGTATAAAAAGAAAGTTACAAGTCTAAATCGAATTCTGTTCTAAGTAAATCGATTACTGGATTTTTCTCCCTAAGTTTTTCATATTTTTCTTCGGGGGTAAAAGCAAATTTTTTGGCTGTTGCTTCATTTACGCTAATGATTAATTGAATAAAATGGTTGTTCAATTTAGCTCGTAAATACTCCATCAGCTCAAACTGTTCACGCTCAATTTCCTTTTTCATAGTTCCGTTAGGAAGCTCAATATGAATTTTAAAATCTTCTTTTAATTTAGGAATGTCAGTATTTAAATTCGAGGCGAGAATTTTTTGACCTTTTTGGTCTATACTTTCCACAAATTCGGCCCAATGTTTATGTAATTCTTCTTCAGTAAAAGAATCTTTCGGTAAGTTGTCTTCGTCAATAACAACTTCGATTTTATTTAGCTCATGTTGTTTCTTCGCATTAAGACTAGAAATAGATAATCCAGAAACACGTTTATGGGGTAAATTGATTTTAATTTTATGCTGGGCAGGTTCTTCTATAATTTCTTTTGGTTTTTCTTCAACCAAAGGAATTTTTTCGGTCTTAATTATATTTATGGAAGGTTCAGCGACAGGGGTCGAGCCAGGTAAAGAAATTTCTGTACTCGTTTTCTCAATAGGTTTAGGGGTCTGAATAGTTGTTTCTGCTACCGATTCTTTTTGTGGAGGTTTCGGTAACTGTTTGTAAAAAGCAGAAGGAGCAATAAAATCTATTGTTTTATTATGAAGTGCTACTGATTCAGGATTTTTTTTTTCTCCATCAAAATTGATAGAGGCAAGTTTCATAAGTGTAAGTTCAACCAATAGGCGTTGATTTTTACTTGTCTTATATTTTAAATCACAATCATTTGCAATATCTAGAGCACTTAATAAAAAAGAGGTAGAGGTTTTTTTGCTTTGATCCCTGTATAACTGTTGAGCCGCTTCACCTACTTCTAATAAGGTTATCGTATCAGGAT
>TARA_R110002074_G_scaffold115309_5_pt1 | contig 21120 bp, 21 predicted proteins | sample TARA_R110002074 | Tara Oceans TARA_R110002074 (sample SAMEA4397215) | marine metagenome | biome: Polar Biome; feature: [MIX] marine epipelagic wind mixed layer (ENVO:01000061); material: water (ENVO:00002006), including particulate matter (ENVO:01000060) such as... | depth 10-100 m | reverse complement strand
AGACCATGAAATTGCAAAGAAACAAATGAAAGGTTTCGGCGGAATGTTATCGTTCGAGCTGAATTCAAGTTTAGACGCGTCTTTGTTTCAAAAATCTTTAAAATTGATAAAATCTTCAATGAGTTTAGCTGGTGTTGAAAGTACAGTATTATCACCGACTAAAACTTCTCATGCACTAATGAGCGCAGAGATACGTGCAGAACAAGGTATAGCTGACGGTTTAATTCGTTTTTCTGTTGGCATTGAAGAACCTGAAGATTTAATACAAGATATTTTGCAGGCCTTAGCGACAATTAAAAAGAAAGTATAAGCATTATTTGATACAAATTAGAAACATGAAGTTGGATATTTTAGTTTTTGGAGCGCATCCTGATGATGCAGAACTTGGGGCAGGCGGTACCATTGCCAAAGAGATAGCCTTAGGTAAAAAAGTGGGAATAGTCGATTTAACCCGTGGTGAATTAGGTACAAGAGGGTCTGCGGAAATTAGAGATAAGGAATCGGCAGCTGCGGCAAAAGTGTTAGGTGTTGCAGTTCGGGAAAATTTAAGATTTAGAGATGGTTTTTTTATCAATGATGAAACCCATCAATTAGAAATCATTAAAATGATTCGTAAATACCAACCTCATACAGTTTTGTGCAATGCTATTGATGATAGACATATTGATCATGGTAAGGGTAGTAAACTAGTTAGCAATGCATGTTTTTTAAGCGGATTAAGGCGTATTGAAACTAAAATAGGAGGGGAGAATCAAGTAGAATGGAGGCCGAAATTAGTTTACCACTATATTCAGTGGAAAAACATTACTCCTGATTTTGTAGTTGATATTAGTGATTATATTGAAGAGAAAACAGGTGCCATTTTAGCCTATACTTCACAATTTCATGATCCTAAGAGTAATGAGCCAGAAACACCAATTAGTAGTAAAACCTTTATAGAGAGTGTTCATTACAGGGCTAAAGACTTAGGTCGTTTAGTAGGTGTAGACTATGGTGAAGGATTTACGGTTGAAAGAATGATAGCGGTAGACTCGCTGGATCATTTAATTTAAGCAGATTTTTTAATAGGTTCCATTGCCCTTGGCATAGTGAAATAGAAACTCGAACCTTTACCAATGGCACTATGAACCCATATTTTACCTTTGTTTTTCTCAACCATTTCTTTACATAAAGATAAACCTAGACCTGTTCCTTTTTCGTCATTTGTTCCATAAGTGGTGTGAGTAGAATCTTTTTGGAAGATTTTACCAATAGTTTCTTCGGTCATACCCATACCATTATCCTTGACGTAAATTTCGCAAGTTTTTAGTTTTTGAATCGCACCAATAATAATTTCGCCATTTGTAGGTGTAAATTTCAAAGCATTACTCAATAAGTTTCTTATGATGATATCTACCTGATTTGGGTCTGACCAAATTTGACAATTGCCTTCAATTCTTATAGCAAGTTTAATGGATTTTGATTCTGCGATTTCAGATAAAAGCGACATATTTTCTTCAATGATGCTTTCTAGGTTTGTCGTGGTAGGTCTAGTAGTGGATCCATTCATTTGGGTTTGTCCCCAAGATAATAAGTTATTTAAAGTGAAAGATATAGAATCGATATCTACTTTAAGCTTAGGTACGAAATCCAAGAATTCATCTTTCGTCATTTCACCCTCCTTAAATAACTTTAAAAGGCCTTGAAATGCCCCAATGGGTCCTCTTAAATCATGTCCAATAATAGAAAATAATTTATTTTTTGTTTGATTTAACTCGTTGAGATACGCTTGTTTCTCTTCTAGATCCGCTTTATTTGAACGCAATTCTAGATTTAATTTTTTCTGAGTCTGTTGGTTTCTATATATTATAATAACAATGATAGTAAAGATAATTAGGATAATTATAAATACATATATGTAAATATTTCGCTTTGCTAAGGCCTTTTCGTTATCTAATATTAATTGTTGCTTTTGTTGATCATATTCCAATTCCGTCTTTAGCATGTTTAAAGCTTTTTCATTTCCTGCTTTAGCTAAAGATTCTGAAGTTGTTTGATATATTTCATGATACTTTAATGAAGTTTCGTACTCTTTTTTGTCTTTATAAATTTGGAATAATTTATAGGTACAATCTTTTATTCCTGAGCGTAGGCCAATTTTATTTGATAATTCAAATGCATTTAAAGAATATACTTCTGCAATACTATCTTGTTTTAGGTTTAAAAAGGCTTGTGTCATTCCATTTAACAAATCAATCTTACCTCTATCATCTTGTATTTGTTGATGTAGTAATTCGCTTTGTTTGTACCAGTAGAGAGCCCAAGTGTTTTTTCCTCTTTTTAAGTAAATTTTGCCCTTAATCTCATAACAATATGCCAGCCAATCTAGTATCTTTTCTTTTTCAAAAATGTCTATACTGCTATTTATATTAAACATGGCGTACTCTAAATTACCCATTTCAGCATAGGTAGAGGCTATATTGCTCATGGTTTCGGCCATAAAAATAGGATTACCGATTTCTTTATTGATAGCTTTCGCCTTTTTAAAGAAAACCATAGCATGTTCAAAATCTTTTTGCTCAAGGTAAAGATGCGCTATGTTTTCATTTATAATTGATAAAAACTTTTTGTAACCAATTTTTTCTGCAATTTCTATAGCTTCTAAAGATCTCTTTAAAGAAAGTGCATAATCACCTTTATAACCATATTCTTTAGCTAGTTGATTTAAGGCGCTTACTTTTAAATGAAGATTGTTTTCTTGACATGCAAACTCATATGACTTTTTAAAATACGATATTGCTTCATCGATTTTACCTTTGTCTGAATAATACCCACCTATATTTGAATAAGACCGAATTATACCGTTTATAAAATCTGTGTCTTTACTTATTGCCAGACTTTCTTTACTTAAGGATAATAAGCTATCTGCATTATGAAAACGATATTCAGCTGCGAGCGATATAAGATTATCAATGTATAGGGTATCCTTAGAATTTTTATGCAGTAAGGTTTTACTTTGATTTACTAGTTTTAATAAACTATCTCTTTTAGAAACTTGAGCCGATAAGGTATTTGAAGATAAACTGAAAAGTAAAAATATAAGAATACAGCCTCTGGTTAGACTGAAGTGTAAAAACATTCTTGATAAATTACGAAACATAGATAAGCTCTACAATTGAATAACTAAATTTAAAGTAGAACTAAAGGAGTAAGCAATAATTGTTGTGAAACGTCAATAATTGTGTGTTTTATCGTCTTAAAGGTGTATTTCGTCGATAAATTGTTCTTTTGGTCACTGATTATTAGCGAATTTGAATCTATTTTAATTTGATAAATAAGTAAATAATGATGTTCAAACAATACTAATAAAATAGTATTCTACTAATTTTAATTTGAATACTATGTTTATGGAGTAGGTAAAGGTAGTTCGACAATAAATTGACTTCCTTTATTAATTTTACTTTTAACAAATATTTTTCCGTTATTCTTTACTATCATTTCTTTGGCCAAGCGTAATCCAAGGCCTGTTCCTTTTTCTAAATTGGTACCCGATGTCGATATATGTTCAGTATCTTTAAATAATTTACTTATTGCCAACTCACTCATTCCCACGCCGGTATCAGATACTTCAATTAACAAGTTAGCTTCTTTTATTTTAGAGGAAAAGGTGATTCTACCTTCATTTGGGGTAAATTTTAATGCATTACTTATCAAATTTCTAAATATCACGTTAAATTGATTAAGATCTGCATAAACGAAATGGGTATCGATTAATTGATTATCAATTTCTATGCATTTCTTTTTAATTTCTCTACTAAAAAAATGTATGATATTCTCTATTTCATCCCTAACAGAAATTTTTTCTAATCTAATTTGATTACCCGACATTTGGGTTTTTCCCCAATGAAGCAGATTGTCCATAGTAAACTGTACTTGTTCTAAATCTTCTCTTAATTGTGGAGCAAATTTTTCAAAATACACCTTACCATCTGGGTCTTCAATATAAAAGGTTAGTAGTTCTTTTAATGATATTATAGGTCCACGTAAGTCATGACCAACTATAGAAAAAAGACGATCTTGATTTTGATTAATATTAGTTAGGGTTTTTTGATTTTCCTTTAATTCGATAGTTTGATTCTCAAGTTTCTTGTTTAGTAATTTTTCTCTTTTATTAGAATTTAAGATTATTAAGACTATTACAAATAATGTTAATAAGGCCGCTAACGACCATTTAACATATTTGCGTTGCTTTTCTATTGCTAAGCGATTTTTTATAACTAAATTTTCTTTTTCTTTCTCAATATTTAATTTTGCATTTTGCAAATTTAAATTTCTTATGTTTTTTTCCTTAGAGATATTATTGGCTAGGTTTTCTGCTAGTTCTAAATAAGCTAATGATTCTGATATTTTATTTTGATCTTTTTTAATTTGGTACAATAACCTATTAACTTTTTCTAAACCTGAATTTAGTTTAAAGGTTTCATAAAGCTTCTTACTTTCATTGACAAATTCCTCAGCTTGTACACTATTTCCCAAACCAAAATTTGCTTTGGCAAGTCCGTAATTTATATCTGCCCTTCCTTTTATATCATTTAATGATTTATGTAGAAGAAGTGCTTTGTCGTAATTAACTATGGCTTCACTATAATTATTCAGTTTCAAATTTAATTGACCCAAAGTAGCGCAGCTAAAGGCAAGCCATTCATTTATTTTTGCTTTTTCAAAGTATGCTGTACTTTTTAATAATAAGGCTTCTGCTTTTTTAAAATCTTCCTTTTGAATGAACAGATAACCCAAATTACTTGACACCATAGCATCCATTTCCTCATCTTTGAGCTTTTCTGAGGACTTAAGTGCTTCTGTATAAAATACTATGGCTTCATCATAATCTTCAAGAAGATTGAACATAGTCCCTAAATTCATGTTCATTCTAAACTTATAAGATTCATCATGATACTTTTCACTAAGTGATATAGCATTTAAAAAGTGAGAATAGGTTAAAGGATAATCTTGTTTAATAAAATATGCCTGCCCCAATTGATTATAGACCTTCATCTTTTTTTGTGGAAAATTGGATATTTCTTTTGCTTCCAAAACCAAATTACCATATTCTATAGCTTTACCCGTATCACCACTATATAAATGAAAAGCGGAAAAATTGGTCAAGGCTTCCAATTCTCCTTCTTTGTAGTTAATATTTTTACTTAACTGGAGTGCTTTTTTTGATAATGATTCCATCGAATCCAATTCTGAATATCTTAATCTATAAGATAAGTTGTTCAAAAGGTCGATATAGGTAATGTTGCTTTCTGAAAAATTTGGGCTAGAGGTAATTTCTATTATCCTTTCTTTATAAAGCTGAATACTATCTACTTGCGCAATAATTGTATTCGTATTTATACAAACAAAGGCGAAAAGAAATAAAAAGTTCTTAAGTATAAATTGCATTAAGTGTCACAGGTATTTAACAATGCTTCTATTATTATTGAACAATTTAATTAGAATAAAATTAAGGAGGGTAATTATTGAAATATTTATTCAAATATCATTTATTATTTGTGAGTACTATTTAAAAAATTTACATTTGCACTCGCTTACAAATGGTGGTTGTAGCTCAGCTGGTTAGAGCATCGGTTTGTGGTACCGAGGGTCGCCGGTTCGAACCCGGTCTTCCACCCTAAAGCAAACTAAAAGTCTTGGATTTATTCCAAGACTTTTTTGTTTTAATCTGATATGTAATTAAAGTGTTTTTAACTAAAAAAGGCCTGCTAAACAATTCGTTAACAGGCCTTTTTTATTTGTAATAGTAAAATTATTTTGTTGGTTTGTCCACCAATATTTTTTGTTCTTTATTAGCAATCTCCCAAGCAGTATAAAAGATAAGTCGTGCCCGGTTTTGTAATAAGTCATAATTAATTTTATCTGGTGTGTCACTTGGTCGATGATAATCATCATGAGTACCATTAAAATAAAATATAATAGGAATATTGTTTTTGGCGAAATTATAATGGTCACTTCTGTAATAGAAACGATTAGGATCGTTTTCATCATTATAGGTATAATCTAATTCCATATTTGTGAATTTCTTATTCACATTTTCCGAAAGATCATGAAGCTCGGTGCTCAATTTATCTGATCCAATTAGATAAATATAGTTGCGATCCCCTTCACGATTAGGGTCTATTCTACCAATCATATCTATATTCAAGTTTGCAACAGTATTGGCTAAAGGAACAATTGGTTCCATATCTGTGTAATATTGAGACCCTAGCAGTCCTTTTTCCTCACCAGTAACATGTAGAAATAATATTGACCTTTTAGGTCCTTTGCCAGCATCAGCTGCTAATTTAAATGCTTCTGCAATTTCTAATAAGGCTACAGTACCCGAGCCATCATCATCAGCTCCATTATTTATTTCACCATTTGGAGAAATACCTATATGATCTAAATGTGAGGATATTACTAAATATTCATTTGGCTTTTCGGTTCCTTTAATAAATGCTGCTACATTTTCTGAAGTGATTTTATCGTTAGAACTTTCAAAACTCAATTGTAATGATTTTGCGAGAATCTTAGAAGTGTCATCAGTATCAATTGATGATAGTATTTCTTTAGCTAATATTTGATCTATAAATAGACTATAAAACTCTGCTACGCTATTATCAACAAGTTCCATTCGGCCATTGTTATTTGATTTCATAGACTCGAACCGTCGTTTAAACCTATTAAAATTTTCGGTATCATAATAAAGTACTCCAGTAGCACCTTTATCAACTGCTATTTGAATTCTTTTTGTAAGTGATTCAGACATGTTACTCCAAATAGAAGTTTCGCTAGTACCTGAAATTTTATAGGTGCCATCAGTGTTTTTCGGTTCTCCTGATTTAAGTAAGACAATTTTACCTGCTACATCTATGCCGTTGTAGTTTGTGTAGTTTGAATCTTCAATACCAAACCCTACATATACAATTTCATTAGAAGACGTGTTGGCAGCAGAAAAAGTTAAAACATGCTCACCAATAGGAAAGTCTTTACCTTCTAAGCTCAATTTACCTATCGGAAGTTTACTTATTTCTAAAGGAACTTCTTGAAAGTAGTCACCGTTGGCTTTCGCAGCAGGAATTTTTAATTTTTCATATTCTGCCTTAATATAAGCAATTGCCATTTTTTGACCTGGCTCACCAGTTTCTCTTCCTTCAAATTCATCTGAAGCATAGGTATATAAATGCTCTTTTAATTCATTCTCTGTTATCGATTCTGCAAAAGTAATTTCTGACGCTACATCTGAAACAGTTTCAGAAGTAGCTTCTTTAACCGTTTTTTGAGAAGAATTACATGATAGGGCCAAAGTGACCAATAAGGTAAGTGCTTTTTTCATTTTATATTTTAATCAAAATTTTTTAAAAATAATCAAAAGATGGCTACTATTGGTTGTCAACAAGAAGAATCGGCAATGATTTTCCATTCTCCATGTATTCTTTTAAAAATAATCATGAACGTGCCTGTTGCATTGCCAACTTCGCGTATTAGGTTATATTCCCCCATTACAAAGTAAGAATCGGAGGTAATGGGAGAAATTTTTGCAATAGTAAATTTTAAGGTACCTGAATAAGACCTATCAGGGTAACTTTTTAGGTAACTATTTAGGGTGGTTTCCCAACCAGATTTCAACTTTTTACTACTATAAAAGTGTAGTGAATCTGATTTCCAATATCCATTCATAAAACCTTTTAAATCATGATTATTCCAATCTTTTTCTTGTTGATTCAAGATGGACATAATCTCTTTTTTATCTTGCGCTATTGTGCTTTTTGAGGTGCAAGAACATAAAAGAACTGTAGTTATAAAAATTAATAAGACTTTGATTTTCATAAGTAGCGATTACATAACATATATTTATATCGAATGACTTTTAAGCGTAATGAATAGGTAAAACTAGTTATGACAACGAACAAAATATTGACCATAGCAAACGATAGAGAGTACGGTCGTTTATTTTAAGATTATTCAACTATTATTTTAAAGCCTCCTTAATTGCCGCTTCAACTAAAGGTTCCATAACCTTATAGCCCGCAACTGTTGGGTGAACTTCATCTTCTGCATATTTTTTAGGTAAACCGTTTCGTTCATCAACCATGGCAGAGAAATAATCTAAATAAATATGACCATTTATTTCTGCATACTCCTTAATCATTTTATTTAGGGAGATAATTTTACCTGAAGGTTCTAAACCTGGTTTCCAAGGGTAATCATATGCAGGTAGGGTAGAAGATAAAATAACCTTGATGTCATTAGCTTTTGCCATTTCAGACATTCCTTTAATATTATCCATAATCATTTCTATGGTCGAAGGACCTGTATTACCAGCGATATCGTTAGTGCCGGCTAAAATGATTACTACCTTTGGGTGCAAATCAATAACATCTTGTCTAAATCTCACCAACATTTGAGGAGTAGTTTGACCACTAATACCGCGATTAACATAAGGTTTATTGGCAAAGAATTCTGGTCTAAGGTTTAACCAACCAATGGTTATCGAATTACCCATAAATAAAATACGATTTTCATTTTCTTGAACAGCTGGTAGTTTTGCGTTCTCGTCTTTAAAACGATTTAAGTCGGCCCAATCTTGTGATTGTAAATTGGCAAATCCAAAAAGCGATAACATACAGGCTAGTATTATTTTATTTAAAGTTTTCATTTAAAGTAATAGGTTATGAGTTTTGAACTAGGTTTTTTTCTTCTAATGATAATGGTACGTTATTAACTATGTTTTCTTTATTTGGTTTTTGCACAAATAAATATGCTAATAAACAAAAAGAAATTACAACTGGTAAAGCGTTTCCTGTACTATAATAAACAAAGAGACCAAGAAAGGCAGGAATTTCTATAAGCGCATATTTAAGATGTAATGCAAATTGGTATTTTTTCAATTTGTCTGCTAATTGACTTTCCAACTTAATTCTAGCTGTCATTTTTTTGAAAATCATTTGACTTCCGAAATAACCTAATAAGGCAAGAACAGGAACTAGATATAAATATACATTGTCATCATTAGTACTAGTATTGAAACTGTTAATTTGAATAATAACCCAAATCGTAAAAATGCTTAAGCCTGCAACTAAAAATAAATGCATGACTTTTAGGCTTTTAATAAAGTTCTTTATTTCCATATAAATTTTAAAATTCTAAGATACTATAAATTAAAATCAATACAGATTTTGCTTTATTATTGTAAACTAATTTAAAGTCAATCGCTGAATTAGAATCTCTATCTTTGCCAACTATGAGAAAAATATTTGCTTTCTTCTTTATTCTGGGGTCGCTTCACAGTACATATAGTCAAATACAGCAAGATAAGGTGCTTCACTTTCTTGGAGGAAATTTATATGGTTTAGTGGGTGCTGGTGTAGCTAGTCAAATTTCAGATGGAGATAGAACCTGGACGTTTATTGGGGCAATAGGAGGTAGTCTACTTATTGGTTTGGCCAAAGAAAGTATTGATCAAAAGCAATACGGCGGTTGGGACAATGCCGATTTGTTGGCCACTGTTTTGGGTGGAGCAACGGTAGGTGTTACTATTGATATTTTTAAAAAAAGAAAGCAACGTAAACGAGATAAACTTTTTAAAGATGCTGTCGGGTATTCTGAATTAGAAATAAAAAAAACATTCCTAGTAGAAAACGCTGAAATTAGTTCTTTGTCTTTATTAGGAATGTCTAAAACCGTAATGGAAAAATAAACCTAAACGTTAGTACTTAGCACTTTCACCATTTGTCATAGTTCTTTTGATAAAATCGCGAATATCATCATTTGCAGTTTTAAGATCTTCTCTTCTTAAATACATCATATGGCCAGAACGGTAACCTTTAAAGCTAAACCTATCTTTCATTCTACCACTTGGGTCAACTTGCCACATGGTATACTTGGCATTAAAATACGTTGTAGCGCCATCATAATAGCCCGATTGTATCATTACATTTAAATAAGGATTCTGTGCCATTGCTTGTCTTAAATCTTCACGGGTATTATCATCGTCATTGTTCCAAGGGTGAACAGGGCCGAACATGTTGTATTTAACATCTGTTTTGAAATTTAATTCTTCTTGTAAATAGTAATTTATTGCAGGGGTAAAGCTATGTAACCAAGATGTTAGTTCTGAACTGTAATCTGGTCTCATACCAGCCAATTGCTTATCTATACCTAAGTATCTAGAATCTAAACGGCCTACTGTGAAACCATTCTTATCTTTTAAAAGGTTTTTCCAGAAAAAGTTGGTTGGTACCGATAGGTTCTGTTCTAATATATCTTGCTGGTCTAATCCGGAATAGTAAGCTACTTTTTCGGCTACTTTTCTCTTTTCAGCTTCAGCTAAAAATCCACCTTTAGCTAAAGCAGGAATTAATTGATCAATGGTATATGCTTCAGATTCTGGTAAAATCTCTAATAAATCTTTGCTTTGAAGTGCTTGAGGTAATGCCTTATGATGCCAAGCAGCTGCAGTGTAGTAAGGAAGATTTATTGCTTCAGCAACAGGTCCGCTATTGCGAATTACCTTGTAGTCTGCGGGTGAAACCATAATTACACCATTTAAATACATCCATTGTTGGTTTTGTAATGCTAACGACAGTCCCATAACTCGAGTACCACCATAACTTTCACCAACAATATATTTTGGCGACCGCCATCTATTTGTTCTTGTTACAAAAGTATTAAGCCATTCTGACAGGTATTTTATATCCGCATTTATGCCAAAAAATTTATCTCTGTCAACTTCTTTTCCACTTTCTGGTATTGTTCTACTGTAACCCGTATTTACAGGATTTACATAAACAATATCCGCAATATCTAATACTGAATGTGGATTTTCATTAACGCCATAAGGCTGAACTGGATACCCCTCATCATCGATTTTCAATATTTTTGGACCTGTATATGCTAAATGCATCCAAACAGATCCTGAGCCTGGTCCGCCATTGAATGAAATTAATAGTGGTCTAGCTGCACGATCTTTAATGTTATTTCTTGTGTAATAAGTGTAATGTAAAGATGCAATTGGTTTTGCATTTTCATCCCATACAGGTTGTGTTCCTGTTTGCGCAGTATAAGAAAAGGTAGCACCATTAATAGTAGCGTTATGCTGCGTAGTAATAACAGAGTCAATAGGTAAAGTTCTAGACTGAGCCAGAGTAATGGTAGTTACCAAACAAATGGATAATTGTAAAATTTTTTTCATGGTTTTCTAAGGTTCTGTTGATAAACGAAAATAAGAATAATACCGATAACACTAGTTTTAGAAAAGTTGAATAATTGGAGGTTATTCTTTTGAGTAATTTAATACTATGTGAGTGATATCAATAATATATAAAGTGCAATTAAAATTTCTCAAAAACACCTAAACCAAATAAAGCAAAATCATATTTAACAGGATCTAATGCATCTAGTTTTCTTAAATTTTTATCAAGTTCGGCTAATGCCTTGGCATCATTTTGTTTTCGAGTTAATAAACCAAGTTTACGAGCGACGTTACCGGAATGTACATCTAAAGGACAAGACAATTTTGAAGGAGAAATGTTATTCCAAATACCAAAATCAACACTTGTTGAAGCATCTCTTATCATCCAACGTAAAAACATATTAATTCTTTTGGCAGCTGAACCTTTTAAAGGGTCAGATACATGTTTGGTAGTTCGCTGTTCAAAGGGTAATTCAAAAAACAATTCTTTAAATTTAGATATAGTAGGTTGTAAAGAACTCTTTTGTTGGTGGTCAGTAAATATTCCTTCTAATCCATCATGATTTAAATAAATATTTTTAAGACTTTGAACAAAATATGTTAAGTCATTACCATTGAAAGTTCTGTGAACAAAATTTACCAAATCATCTAAATCATCATCGCTATGATTTATTATGAAGTCATGTGGACTATGCCCCATCAATTCCATTAATTTGTGAGCATTATTGATGATGCTTTTTCTATTACCCCAAGCTATTGTAGCAGTTAAAAATGCACTTATTTCAACATCTTCTTTAGCAGTAAATAGATGTGGAATTTGAATGGGATCGGTTTCTAAAAATTTAGGGTTATTGTATTGAATAACCTTTTCATCTAGAAATACTTTTAATTCAGTTTTTGTCATTCTAATGGAATATCTAATAACTTTACTAGTAATAAAGGTATAGTTAGCACCATATTGTAACAGGCATGAAGTGCTATTGACCAATATAATCCAAATTTTACACGAATATACCCCAATAGAAAACCTATGCTTATCTGTGGCGCAACGAGTAAAGGAGAAAGCAATAATACCTGCGTGGTCAATTCGAAATTGCTAATATGTACTAGACCAAAAGCAATTGTAGAAATGTATAAGACAGTTGGAAAATATTTAGAATTCTTGAAAAATATTAAAGGACCTCGAAAAATTAGTTCTTCAAAAAAAGGTGCAACTATAACGGCTAAGAAAAAAATTTTAATCTCTGAATTATTATTAAATAAATCATCAATTGCGTGTTCACCTACTTCAATATTAAATATGTGTTGAATTAAGCTCGCTATAATTAGCAAAAGTATACTCAAGCAAAGGGCTAAAACTAAGAGTTTAGCAAATAACCTCAACTTTTCTGAGCTCTGTGAATTTACATCTTGCTCATAAATAGGTTTTTTAACGAATGCAATAAGTTCTTCAAGCATTAAGTGGTTGTTATGCTTCAATTATTGCCTTGTCTAAAATTTTACCATCTACCATAGTTAATTTACGATCTGCCATTTCAGCTAATTCTTCATTATGGGTAACAATGACGAAGGTTTGCCCAAATTTTTCTCTTAGTTCAAAAAATAATTTATGAAGATTATCGGCACTTTCAGAGTCTAGATTACCGCTAGGTTCATCTGCAAAGATGATAGAAGGATTATTTATTAAGGCACGGGCAACCGCAACACGTTGTTGTTCCCCTCCTGATAATTCTGATGGTTTATGATTATATCGGTGAGATAACCCCAAGAAATCTAGCAATTCTGTAGCTCTTTTTTCAGCATCAGCCTTAGGTGTTTTTTTAATGAAAGCAGGTAGACAAACATTTTCTATGGCAGTAAATTCAGGCAATAATTGATGAAACTGAAATATAAAACCAATATGTTCATTTCTAAACTTGGCTAAATCTTTGTCATTTAGGTTAGTAGTTTCAACGCTATTAATCAATAATGTACTGTCATTTTTGTTTGATTGAACATCTAAAGTGCCAAGAATTTGTAATAAGGTTGTTTTACCTGCACCAGAAGCCCCTACAATAGAAACGATTTCTCCCTTTTTAATATGAAGGTCTACACCCTTTAAAACTTCTAACTTGCCGTAATACTTATGAATGTTAGAAGCTTTTATCATTTGAAAAAGGTTGATTTATGGATATCTTCAAAATTAATGAAAAAGGAGCATGCTAAAAATAGTAATCAGCTTTAACTTTATAGATTGAATTTTAAAACAAGCGTAAAACACATATTAAATAATTTTTTGTATCGTATTTATGATAATTTTAATGTTCTTGACAAAAGAAAACATTAATTTTGTTCAAGATAATTACAATTACATTAAACATTAAATAAAAGGTATGTCCCCATATAGAAATTTAGAAGAATACAATCTTGAAATCACTGATGAAGTTAAAAGTAGATATTCTTCAATTATTGATGAAATTGGTGAAGATGTTAGCAGAGAGGGATTAGTAAAAACACCAGAGCGAGCAGCCAAGGCTATGCTTTTTTTAACTCAAGGGTATCAACAAGATGCTGTTGAGATTTTAAAAGGTGCAATGTTTAAAGAGTCTTATGATGATATGGTTATTATAAAAGATATTGAACTTTATTCTTTATGCGAACATCACATGCTACCTTTTTTTGGTAAAGCACATATAGCTTATATACCCAATGGCCATATCGTAGGTCTTAGTAAAATACCACGTGTTGTAGATGTTTTTGCACGAAGATTACAGGTACAAGAACGTTTAACTCATGATATTTTAGAATGCATCAACAATACTTTAAAGCCCAAGGGGGTTGCAGTAGTTATTGAAGCATCTCACATGTGTATGATGATGCGCGGGGTTCAAAAACAAAACTCTGTAACTACTACTTCTGGTTTTAGAGGTCAGTTCGAAAAAATTGAGACAAGGAATGAATTCCTTAAATTAATAAGCTCTAAACTTTCATAAAACTTACCATTTTTAGTATTTATTTATTTTAAAATTATGGCATCTTTGTTGCATTCCAATTAAAGAATTACTAATTTTTATGTATGTCAATTTTAAAGAATAAAAAATATAAGCAACTTTTAATGGGGTTACTTTTTGATGGTATTGGTATGCTATCATTTGTTATACCATTTGTAGGTGAATTTTCAGATATTGTATGGGCACCACTGTCTGGTTGGCTAATGACCAGAATGTATAAAGGCAAAGTAGGGCAGGCTGCAGGTATTTTTACATTCGTAGAAGAAATAATACCAGGTTTTGACATTATACCATCATTTACATTAATGTGGTTATATACCTATGTTTTTAAAGGCGCCAAAAAAGGCCAGACCATTGAAGTTTAAATACCCTATATTTTCTTATCAAATAACTTAACTTTATCTCAAATCTAGTAAGTTTTGAAGAGAAGAAGTTTTGTTGCAAAATCAGGTTTAGGTACATTAGCTACTTTACTTGGTGTTGAAATTGTTTATAAAGAGTTGATGCCTGAAGGGTATACCCCCGTAGCACTACAAGAAATAGATCCATTCGCCTTATTTAAAAAAGATGATGCCATGGTCGTTTTAAACGATAAACCTTGGAATATGGAGGCACAGGCTTATTTGTTAAACGATCGTGTTACTCCAAATAAATATATGTTCATTCGTAATAATGGACTACTACCCGAAAACATTGATGAGAAGGCTTGGAAACTTAAAATTGATGGTGAGTCGGTAGTTGAACCGAAGACCTATTCTCTTTCCGAATTAAAATCTAAGTTTAAACATTATACTTACCAGCTTACTTTAGAGTGTGGTGGTAACGGTAGAAGTGAATTCAATCCGCCCGCGAAAGGAAATCAATGGACTATTGGTGCAGTCTCTTGTGCTGAGTGGACAGGAGTTCGACTTAAAGATGTTTTAGCTGATGCTGGTTTTAAAAATGATGCGTTATATATAGGATATCATTCAGCTGACATGCATTTAAGCAAAAATTCTACTAAAGAACCTATTTCTAGAGGAGTGCCCATGTCAAAGGCATTACAAGAAGAAACGTTATTGGCTTTTTCTATGAATGGTGAAGCTATACCATTAGTACATGGTTTTCCTTTACGTTTAGTTTGTGGTGGTTGGCCAGCTTCAACTTCAGGTAAATGGTTACACACCATTAGTATTAGAAATAAGATACATGATGGTGAAAAAATGCAAGGAAGTTCTTATAGAGTACCCTGTGAAACGGTAGCCCCTGGTGAAACTGTTGCAGATGAAGATATGTGTATTATTGAGTCAATGCCTGTAAAATCATTAATTACCTATCCAAAATCAGGAGCAATAATTAATGAAGGAAAAACGATTAAAATAAACGGGCATGCTTGGGCAGGTGAGCTCAATGTGAGTGAGTTAGAGTATTCTATTGATTACGGAAATTCATGGAAACCTGCAACTTTAGAAAAAGCTAAAAATAGATTGGCTTGGCAACATTTTAATGCACAGGTATCTTTTCCTAAAAAAGGCTATTATGAAATTTGGGCTAGAGCTTCCGATTCTAACGGTAATAAGCAACCGATGGTTCTACCTGGATGGAATCCAAAAGGTTATTTAAATAATGCCTGTCATAGAATTGCTATAAAAGTTGTCTAATGCAGGAAAAAGAAAATAGCGATGGTATCGTTTTTAAACCCATATTTAAGATCGTGTTATTGATTTTTACTAGCTTCATTATATTTGGAGCACTAGCAATTATTTTTTACGGACCAAGACAAACGGAAATTGAAATTACCGATATAGATCAAGAATTAATAGAGAATGGTGTTCATGTTCGAACTGGATTGATTGAAGCTGACGGATTGCAAACTGTGCTTACTAATTGTACTACGTGTCATTCTTCTAAGTTGATTATTCAAAATAGAATGGGAGAGGAGCAATGGAATGCAACTATACGATGGATGCAGAAAACACAAGGATTATGGCCTTTAGGTGAAAACCAAAAAGTGATTGTTGATTATTTGACTAAAAATTATCCTGTTTTGGAAAAAGGAAGAAGACCGCCATTGACGGATATAGAATGGTACCCATTAGAGGATAGGTGATTTGTAAGTTTTAAAAAAGCCCATATGTTTTTTAAAACATATGGGCTTTTTGTATCCTAAATCTTAAAATTATAGAGGTACACTTATTCCAAGATTAATATTTCTTCCAATATTCGATATGCCATCACTCTTCAATCTAGATAAGTGTGAAATGTATTCTTTATCCAAAATATTATTAGCGCTTAACTTAAATTCAATTGGTTGATTAGAAATGGAAACAGTAGCGCCTAATCCTAAATTTAATAATGAATACCCATTGGTAGTGGTTTCAAAATCACTTACCATATTTTGGGCGAAGAACGATTTTAAAGTAAGAAAACAATAGCCATTATTGAAGTCTTTATTAATCTTACTAAATTCTAAGCGTAAGGTATTTGCCCAATTGTTTGCTGGTATTAAGGGTAAATTACTATCGTTCTTCAACTTACCCGTTACTGTAGAAAAATTACTTTCCATATGTAACCAATCTAATGGGTGTGGATGATAATGCAAGCCTGCTTCACCACCAAACAAATCCGCATTTTGTTGTTGGTAAAGAAATACTGCATTACCATCTAAAACGGTTCCATTTGGTTCTAAATAAATATAATCTGAAATAGAATTATAGAATCCGTTTACATAAAATTCAAAATGTTTATTTTTAAATTCTAATGATAAATCTGTTTGCACATTTCGTTCATTATTTAAGTAGGCATTCCCAATTTCGTATCGATTTGTTCCTTCATGGGTGCCATTTGAAGTTAATTCGGCCAAATTTGGTGCTCTAAAACCTGAAGCTATATTTATACGGGTTATAAAATTTTCAGAAAAATCTACTTTATAGCCTGCAGCGATATTAAAACTATTGAAATTTCTATCTACAGCTTCAATATAGTTTTGATCACCAACAAGGCCATTTTCATCTGAATCAATGGATCTTTTGTCATAACGTACACCAAGTTGTATATCACTTTTGTTTAAATGAATATGAGATGTGGCCAAAAGGCCTATATCGTTGGTTGTGGCATCAGGGATTAAAACCTCTTCACCAAAGTTGCTGTTGTTCTGGTTCATTCCCTGTAAACCTATAATAGTTTCGACAGCGCCGATTTTGGCTAGATTGTATTGAAGGTTGTAACTTAAAGTTTCAAGTTTCATATCTAAGGCAGGAGCTTCTTCCTCTTCTTTAATACTCTCTTCCGCTCCATGTTCATGGTCTTCAAACTCTTTTCTGTCATTTCTAGTAAAACCTATTATAGCTTGCAGGCTAGAGTTTTTGAAATAGATATTTGATTTCGAACTTAAAATATGACTAGTAATATCTTGAAATGGTTCAATAGCAGAGCGCTCCGTTGATTGTTCACCTATTTCTTCGGGTATACCCAATTCAGAATTATTATAATTGTAACGTAGTTCTGTTTTGAAATTAGTGAGTTGATATGCTAAACCAGTTTTTAAATCTTTTTCATTAAATCTAGAATTTGTTACGCGTTCATTATTTCCCGTTTTATAATCTATATGTGAGTTTCCACCTAAGCGAACTAAGAATTTTAATTTTTCAGAAGAAGCTTTAAAGCCGCCATTTCCATTTAACCCTTTGGTATTAGTGAAATAATTAAAGTTGATGTCACCTTCTACATCATTGGAATTGGCAAATTTTTCAGGGTTTAAATAGAGTACACCACCAAGGGCATCAGAACCATACAATAAGGATGCTGGTCCTTTTATAATTTCAACACTTTCAATACCTGCATCACTAATTCCTAATCCATGCTCATCTCCAAATTGTTGGTTTTCTAAACGTATGCCTTGAGTGTAAGTCAACACTCTATTCGAGCTTAGTCCGCGTATAACAGGTTTTCCTATTCCGACTCCAGTAGAAACACTTTCTACACCTGGAATAGTGGTAATACCTTCAGATAAATTAATAGCTCCTGCAGATTTTAAATCCTTTATACTAGTCCTATCTACTTTCATTACATTTTCGCGCTGTAATTTGTGAAAGGGAGTAGAAACAATAACCTCTTCCATTTCAATTGCACTAGATATAAGCTCAAGTGATAATTGGGTGAATGGCTCTAATAGCTCAACAGTTTGTGAATAAGTTTGAAAACCTATATAAGAAATTACGATTTTAAACTTTCCAGATGGTAAATTGTTAATCTCAAAGAATCCATCAACATTGGTAACTGTACCTTTTTCTAATTGAGGGAAATATATAGAAACCTGTTCTAAAGGTTTTTGGTCTTCTTGATTTGTAATGTTTCCGTTGAGTGTGTTTTGGGCAAATGTAAATTGAACTAACAATGCCAATAGCATCGTTATATAAATATTTTTCATATAAAATTGTATTAAGGTTTAGAGTCTTTTGCTTGCTAAAAAATAATTAACAAGAAGGAGGACCTCTTAATACAAAATGAAGTTGTTGGTACTTACTTAAAAAGTGATAGTTATTAATTATAGCCTCGGTGATAGGAGCTAGTTTAATAAACTGAGGGTATTCGAATTCTGGATAATAAAAGGAAGATAGTTGATAGTGTTCAAAATCACAATCGAACTCAACAGCATGAACATGTAATTCTTTAGATATACAGTGAAATTCTTCATGCTCATTTAATGCGTGTGAAATTTTCACAAAATAAGGCCCCAACAGACTAGCCATTAAGATTATGGCAACAAGTGGATATACTATTTTGTTCTTCACAAAACTCATATCTGCAAATCTAACTAATGCTTATAAGTTAGAACTGTTAAAGAACTATTAAATTAATTGAATAAAAACCCTAAGCCTAATCGCTTCAACATTTTTTTTTCAAAGGCCCAAAAGAATCTAAATTGGCCGAATAACCAACCATAAATTACTAATAGAATTTGATAAAAAGGAAATATTAGGATAATTCTTAAAAACCAATAGATAGTAGTTGCCCACCAGGCATCTGGAAAATTTGATTGTTGTAAACCTATAAGATTTAAGAATGGTTTTGCTACATAGACTGAAGATGAGCCTGTTATCGCGAAAACGAAGAAAATGATTACTAATTGAAAATTACTGGAAATACCCCAGCGTTCTTTTAATTTTTGCATAAAAACTTTTAAAGCTCGTAAATATACTTTTTATATGCGCGGGATAAAAGGACCCAACCGCTGATTGTACTTTCTTTGAAAATAGATAAAGTAATTATAGAGTTGATAATTTACCTCATAACCATAATCTATATTTTGAGCATAATCAATCTGAAGTTCATATAAATTAGGGCTATACTGTGTAGGTTGTAATACTCTTCGGTTCCATTCTAATACCATTATATAATTTCGATTTTCTAGGAAACTCTGAGAATAATAACCTTCAGGCTTGGCTATAGAGTTTAGCCATGAATAAAAGCCTGGTTCAATGATGATGATTTCATACTCAGTTTTATCACTTGAAATAGTAATTGTATCTCCTTCAACTTGTTCGAAAGCTACTTTTTCATCATTTGAAATGGATAATGATTCTTTTGTAGTTCCACAGCTTATTAAAACCAAGCCAAAACTAAAGATGATTATGAAACTAAGTATGACAGGGTTATACGTTCTCTTTTTCATGAAATATAAGATACAAAAAAGCCGCTTGCGGTAACAAACGGCTTATGTTAAATTATAAAAATCGATTTATTTACCGAATAGACCACCTAATAGGCCTGCTAATCCGCCTTTTTTCTTACTACTTCCCATTACCATTCCAGCAACGTCATCTAAAATACTACCATCGCCATCGGCATCTAAAAGTGTAGTAATTAAACTTTGGTTTTCTTGTGGTTGACCACCTAACATGCTACCTAATAAAGCATTCATGCCAGATCCGTCGCTAACATTTCTCTGAGCTGTTTGTTTACCAAGATATCCCATAACAATAGGAGCAGCGATTTTTAATATTTGAGCTACTGTACCAGCATCTAAACCTGATTTTTGACTCAACGCATTTTCTACTTGAGGTTGTTTGTTACCAAAAACGTGACCCAAAATACCAGCGCCATCTGACATAACATTGTCATCAACACCATCGTTAAACAGACCGCCTAAGTTATCAAGTATACTACCGTTATGTTTACCAGAAGATAATGCATTCATCAAACCTTGAGCACCTTCTGGAGAAGATACATTCTTTTTCATTGCACCTAATAAAAGGGGCATTGCCATACTAAGTACACTTGCAGTTTGGTCTTCTGATTGTTTGGTTTGTCCTGCAACACCACTTATCAGTTGCTTACCCATTGGGCTATTTAATAAATCTAATAATCCTGCCATTCTAATAGTTAATTTAATGTTTATGCTGTAAAATACGAAAAGAGTTACTAAAAAATGCTATAAGGCACCTATTTTAATAATGTAATAATCTGTTCGGCTAATTCTGATCCAATTCTCTCCTGGGCCTCTAATGTAGCAGCACCAATATGTGGGGAAAGGGATATGCTTGGGTGCATAAGAATTTTCATTTCGGGTTTCGGTTCTGACTCATAAACATCAAGCCCAGCAAATGATACCGTGCCATTTTCAAGTGCTTCTACTAAAGCAACTTCATCAATTACACCACCACGAGCAGCATTTACAATGCCCACACCTTTTTTCATTTGTGATAATTCTTCTTTACCAATAACATAGCCTTTTTGGCCAGGTATGTGTAATGAAATATAATCGGCATTTTTTATTAATTCAGACTTTTCAGTGTTCTTCAGTGCGAAAGTTACTTTTTGCCCGTCAAAAAATGTTAGTTCAATACTTGCATTCTCTACCTCAGGATCACAATACACAACATTCATACCTGCACCGATAGCAAGTTTTGCAGTAGCTTGACCAATATTTCCAAA
>TARA_R110002074_G_scaffold288072_2_pt1 | contig 21145 bp, 31 predicted proteins | sample TARA_R110002074 | Tara Oceans TARA_R110002074 (sample SAMEA4397215) | marine metagenome | biome: Polar Biome; feature: [MIX] marine epipelagic wind mixed layer (ENVO:01000061); material: water (ENVO:00002006), including particulate matter (ENVO:01000060) such as... | depth 10-100 m | reverse complement strand
CATATAGAAGTCAGGTTGTTTTTCTTGATCAAACCTTGCAGTAAATACAACACGTCTTTTACGACTAGCAAATGTCATTCTACTTACACGCTCTTGCACTTCTTGTTTGTCAAATGCAAGCCCGCTAATATTGTAAATAGGCGCTTTCCAGTTTGTAATTTTCATGTTAGCAACCATTTCTTCATTACTAGCTAGTACACCAGTAACAAATTCGTTACACATTTCTTCATACAAGCTCATCCATTTACTCATGCCCCAAACATGCACAAAGTCATCAGGGTCAATAGTCTGTGCTAAACAACGAATGTATACACGTGGCCGATCCTCCTTAGCAATTTGATCCATAATGTATGGCAAACTTTCCATTCCAGGCTGAAACATATCTTCAAAGAAAATAACATCATCGCCTGATACTTCACCGTTACGCATCATCTGTACTAAGTTCATCATTTGTGACATTGCAAAGTAAGAACGTCCGTGTGCATCTAGCACTTGACCAACTTGAATACTTTTTGTGTTATCAATAGTTATACCAGGTACAACTACATAATCAACGCCACGCTTTTTAAAAGCACGTTCACTCCAGTCTTGTAACTGGAGTGTGTAACGTCCTTCATAAGGCTCTAAGCCCATATAAAATAGTTTACGGAATTTTGCGATTCCCATTTTTATCTCTTCTTTCCATTGCTACGATTCTTTGCTCGCACCCAATTTTTATATTTTTGATATGCCTGCCATACACGGGCATCATTTTTATAAAGGTCAGCTTCGTTAAAAGGGTAACCTTCAGTGCGACAGTAATCATGAAACTCTTCAAGATCGTTAAATACTTTATTGACCACTGGATTAGTGATTGACATTTCCCAATATTCCTTTTTACTATGGGTAAACAATTTGACAGCCGTTTTCGCCGTCTTCGGCAACATCGATTACAACAAACCGGCTTGGGTATTTGCTGTTAATCTGTACATACAAGTCGTCTGCAATCATTTCGCATGACTTATAATCTAGTTGTAACAAATCTTCTTTATACAAGTTTTCTAACCAACGCTTAAATTGAATAAACTCAATATCTCTATCGTTGTGTGTTACTTGAATCTGTACTTTAAAATGGAATGTATGACGATGTGGATATCCTAAAAAACTCACATCATATTCATCACCTGTTGCTAGTGCTGGATCGTCTAGTGCCGCAGGATACTTGTGAATACCTTCTTTTGTAAAGGTTACCCAGATACTGCGTTTTGCATTGTCTAGTCCCATGATAGCGTCTTCCTCTCTGTTGCGCCGCTTTATATATTGATAATAACGTTCTTGTTGCATTTTGTCAAGAGATAATTGAATCTTTGGTGTATTTAGACCAATGAGTAAACACATCTTGATCTTTTAAGCTGTGTACACTATGGACCCATACGCCAGGATTGGATACATCAAAACCCTTGTCGTCAATCTTTAAACAAGCATTATAACCTAACTGTTCGATATAAGGCACTGGTACACTAATCATTGGAATAAAGCGATTATATTCTGTGTAACCTGATTCTAGTACCCATTCAATATCGCTATTAGGAAAGTCTAAAGTTACCCAATAGCCATCTTTTAATAATGGGAATACCATTGAATCCCATGAATCATCTAGTGTCCAACTCATGTTAGCACCAAGATAGATATGTTTTATTGTATCACCTGCATACTTAACAATGTCATCGTAGTTTTGTAAGCCTACTACAAACAAAGTTTTTTCACCTAGTTGCGGTGTATTTTCTACTTCTTCGCCAATAAAAAAGCGTACTTCTTCAACTAGCTGTTCGATTGTATCGTTGTTATAAACACGTTTCATGTTTCTCTTCTCACTTTAGTTATTTCGTTCCAAGTATCCCAGCGTTTTTTAACATACTCATTAACTTCTGCATGTGGATAATCATTTTTTTTCATGCTTTCGATAATACGGTCTAAGTCTTCTAACGCCATTTCTAATGTAGTTAATTTAAGTTCTTTTTCGTTCATTAGTGATATCCATTTACTTTTACTCCAGCTGCATTAAGCTCTTTTTCGATTCTGTAAATTTCGTCTTTAAGCCAAAGTTTTTCTGTTTTAAGTCTTCTAACTTCTTCGGTAATAGTAGACCTTGCCATTCCTTGAATGTCAATATCTAGTTTGCGATGTTTTTTGCGTAATTCTTCTAAACGAGCTATTAGTTTCTGATGGTCCACCTGTTTCTCCTATTCGAATAATTCATCAAATTTTGCTTCTGCATTTATTGTTTTCTTACCAATTTTTAGTCTTGTACCAATAATATGTGTCCATAAACTATTTGCTTGTGTATCTGTTCCGTACCTGTTTATTACATCTAGACTTTTTTGTCTATCTTTTTGTGCAAATATTTCATCAGTAATATCTCTAAACTTATGCTGTGCAAGAGGAGTATCATATACCATCATATAAGGATATTCTCCTGTGTCGTATAATTCGTTAGCTCTTTGTGTGCTTTCAATATGCATCCATACATTATGACCCATTTGTAGTGCATAGCTAAATGAATCCCAGCTTGTAGAGTCTTTTTTACGTACAACAGGTTTGCCCTGCTCGTCTAGTATTTGAGCACCATGTTTATCAATATCAATGTCTCCTGCTTTAACTTTAGGATGACCAATTTTATTTTTATCACCTTCAGCATAGATACAAATGTCATTCATGTTGCAATGTTGGCTAATAGGTGATTCTTCAAAATGTTCAAGTATGCCTTCAGCAACAATAGCTTTACTAAACTGTCTTGTGTCTGTTGCATACTTTAACGCATCTGCACCAGGAGCCATCATATAACTCCATTTACCTTTATGCTCTGCACGGATAGTATGGTAAATTTGTCCATTAGCAGTTGCTAAAAATGGACTTGCACAATCATATGTAATCATAAAGTTTGGGTTGTGATACTTACGTACTGCACGTTGAATGTCAGTTAGCAATGTAGCCCACTCTAGTTTACTAGTACCTAGAAAATGCATTACATCATGTAACCCTTCTTCTAGTAGTCCGTCGTGTATCATATGTACAAGGCGTATTAAGATAAGGTGAACATCACACATGTTCTGTCCACCCATTGCCCAACCATTAAAATGTGTATCAGGATACACTTTAGGGTCGCAATAGTCTTTAAACTCTTGATACCAGCTTTCTGCATTTGTATGATTGCTACCTTGAAGCACATTTAGTACTTTAAAGTTGCCTTTGCGATTTGCCATATAATACTTTGCGTTAATATGTGTTGCTTTAACAGCATCGTCATAACTCTTAATATTACTTGCAGCCGATGCTTTAGGATCTTGAAATGTCCATGTCGGTATATCCAACATCATTCCATAGTCCATGTATTCTTCCATCCAGTCGACAACTAGTTTACGCTTTTTCTGTGCATTTGGACATGTTTCACTAGTCCAATCACCTTCCCAAAGTCCTTTAGCAATCTGGAAACCACCTGAGTCGCCTAGTAACCAAGTATTTTCTCTATCTCGATTACGCACCATGTCTTCTTTTTCAACAAACTTATTTGTATCTAAATCGGCATGTCCTGCAGAATAGAGGGCCCATTTATAATGGAACGCTCCTTCTTTGTTGTTTAGAAAGTTCATACCTTCCATACCATTTAATCCAGACGGAACACGAACAGGATCGACATACTCGCTAAATCTTTGCTTACCTATAAATGTAGCATAGAAACCGCTGATACTAGGTAAGAATACAGCATAGTCTTTTTGTGTTTGTGTTAAGTCTGTTTTCATTATTTTTGTTGCGCCGGTAAAATATAATCGTACTTTGCCATGCCACTATCTACACTAATAGTCATAGCACCTTGGTCAGTAATACTCATCTTCTTATCGCCATCTAAACTAAGAATAGCAAGTGTTTGTGCTACTGGCCACGCCCATGTGTGTTGTAAACTTCCAGTAATAGCATGTTGGAAAGTAAAGCTTCCTGCGTGTGTTGCTTCGTCACCAAAGTAAAAGTTAAGATTGTTATCTTCTGTTTTTACTTGGAATACAGTTTCTTCGCTATGTGCGCCTGCCATAAGTTTCATACGTGCAATACTTGCCATACTTGGCTCTATTTCTACATCATATGAACTTACTTTAAACTTAACGCTTTTCAACTTTTCGTCAATAATTGCTTTATTCATAAAGCGATAATCATTTTCAAAGTCACCTGCTGTGTTCTCAAAATGTATGTGTGTTGGAATTACTTCACCGTTGCGTTCATCTTGTATAACAGCAATATTAGCGGCATCTTTGTATTCTGGATTACCGAGGTGATACGATAGCTTGCCCAAGTCTGGCATACCAAATGTACCAACAAATTCACCAACTGGTGTATGTGTAACAGCTTTAAAGATCACACTTCTGTCATCAGCCATGCTTTCGATAGTAGTATCTGCTTCTGCATTAATTTTAAGTGTAGTAATAAAGCCTAGTTTATGTGTATGCGACACAATGTCTTGTAAGATATCTTGCATTTGTTTCTCCTATTGTATAATTATAAAGTATATTTAGATTAAAGTCAACCAAATAAACTGCTAACTGACTCTTCGTTTGTAACACGTCTAATAGCTTCACCAAACAATTGGCTTACACTTACTTGTCGTGTTTTTTTACAAGTCTTAGGACAGCGAGTTGCAATGCTGTCTGTTACTACTAATTCTGTAAGCACACTCTTTTCTACTTTGCTGTATGCTTCGCCACTTAGTACGCCGTGTGTAATGTAAGCTCTAACGCTTAATGCACCTGCATCTATAATTGCAGTTGCCGCATTACATAACGTGCCACCCGAGTCAATAATATCATCAACTAAGATAGCATGTTTTCCTTTAACATTTCCAATTAAATTCATTACTTCTGATTTGCCTGCTTCTGGACGCATCTTATCTACTATAGCAATGTCTGCATGGAACATATCAGCAAACTTTCTAGCACGAACAACTCCTCCTGCGTCAGGTGATACAAATACTGTACCTTCTGTTGTAGGTACATTACGCTTAATGTCTTTTGCAAATGCTACACGGCTTGTTAAATCATCTACTGGAATGTCAAAGAAGCCTTGTATCTGTCCTGCATGTAAATCCATTGTAAGTATTCTATCTGCACCCGAAACTGTAATTAAATTTGCAACCAATTTAGCAGTAATAGGAGTACGTGAAGCACTTTTACGATCTTGTCTAGCATATCCAAAATATGGTATAACTGCGGTAATACGATTTGCACTTGATCTACGTGCTGCATCAATCATTATCATTAATTCCATTAAGCTATCGTTAACAGGAGTACAAGTACTTTGAATAATAAAAATATCTTCTCCGCGAAGGTTATCTAGAAATTCTACACTTGTTTCTCCGTCTGCAAATGTACTAATCTTTGATGGTACTAATTTTGCAAAGCAATGCTCTGCAATTTGTTGTGCTAATGCGTAATTGGCATTTCCAGCAATTATTTTCACTTGGCGTCCTTTCTGATTGACGTGTTATAGTTTTTAGCAGACTCAAGTATATTTAGATTATTTTTAAAAAGTGCTGCCGTTTTTAATATAGCATTAACATCTTTTGGAAAGCAGTGTCCGCCATATCCTCGTTCTTTTGTAACTTCAGTATGACTGCTTCCGATGCGATCATCTTCGATTACAAGTTCTGCTACTTTAGTATAGTCTATATTTGCAGCTTCGCAAAGATCGTAAATTTCATTAAAAAATGCAACCTTTGTAGCTAAAAATGTATTTCTAACATATTTTGTAAGTATTAGTTCCTCAGGTGTGCTTACAGTCACATTAATATTACCTAGTGCTTGTAAAAATATACCACTCCAAAGGTTAACATCATCACCACCAATAAGTAGTGTTTGGATATTTCTAAAATCTTCTAATGCTGTTTTGGCTCTTAAAAACTCTGGTGAAAATGTTAGTGATTGTGACTCTTCGCGGAGTTTTTTCCAACCTTCAAGACTAATTGTACTTTTAATTAAAATAGGAACGTGTGGTGCGTCTCTTACAACATCATACACGTTCCTCATATCACACGAACCATCTTCTGCTTCTGGAGTTGATACACAAACTATTATACTGTCTGCATAGTCAAGATTACCATAATGCCCTTTAGCTGGATCAAAAATTATTATATCGTAATATTCTTTTAATGCTTCGTGGTGTGCTTGCCCGACAAATCCGTATCCAGCAATTCCAATTTTATTCATAACTTTTTAACCAATCTATTTCAAGTAATTCCCAAGTATGTTTCCAATCTCTTACTTGTGTAGCTCTGCTAGGATATTTTAATTTACTACCAAGTGGATAATCGTTGCCACCAGGTTCCATTTTATCACCAAAGAAATGCAATGTATCGTGATCCGGAAATGAACTAAGTATCTGACTTTTATCTTTTCCAGTTGGATAAATGTCTATACCAGTTTCACCACCAACTGTTGCCATAAGTTCTGGAAACTCTGAGTTAATTTGAAAAGCAATAGTTTCACGTTCTCTATTATTTAGGTCGTGCTCGATGTATTTTAGTCGTTCGTCTTTTGAACAGTTACGTCCTATAATACTGAAATTTACACAGCCGGGACGTTCTTCAATATGATTGCCTGTACGTAGTAAGAACGGGCTTGCTTGTAGCCAGCCATACATCATATCTTCTAATGCTTTAGATGCTTTCCACTCGCTTCTATATACGTTAGCACCGCATGACCATACATCGTTGCCACTGCAATTAAATACAGCCTTAGCATTGTCATAGATAACATCTCCAAGTTGTTCAATTGTTTTGTCTCTGTCACTTCCAGTAACAAGATAAACATCAAACTCTTTTTGGAAGTCTAAGAACCATTCAGCAAATTTTGGATCAATTTTACTACGACTTGGTGTTAGTGTTCCGTCTACATCAAAGATATATTTCATAGGTCTGATTCTTTAACGCATATAGTACGCTCGGTAATTACTATTTTGTCTAATGCAGCTTGTGCAATGACACATGTTTTTTCTGTTTCAAATGTATTAAATCGAGTATACTTTAAATCACATTCGTTCTCGGTACACATAACTGTGCTAACAACAAATAGTATCCAGTTCATTTTTCACATACCCTTTTTCTAAGATCGCTTGAGCTAAATCTATGATCACGTTTATTAAAGTAAAATTCTACATTTCTTTGTAAACATATCTCTTTACCAGTGAAGTCTTTGTCTTTATATTCTACTCCTAACACTCTAACATGGATGTTATACATTGTCAAGATATCTTCTAGGTCTTGTTCTGTACCGTATGGAATAATTTCATCTACATACTTTACTGCTTTTAATTGGGTGTAGCGTTCCACTACAGTTTGTACTGGTGCATTCTTTTCTTTGCGATCCGCACTAGGATCTACTTGTAATCCAACTAGTAAGTACTCGCATTGTTCTTTTGCTTCACGTAACATTTGTACATGTCCTGCATGTAATAAGTCAAATGTACTACATGTAAATCCTACTCTCATATATTGTTACCTTTCTTTATGTTCTTCATCTATATATCTTTTTAATTCGTGGTCGCCGACATTTTCAGGTATTTCATTTTTATAAAATAAACGATAGCTATCACTACCGTATTTTCCAATGCCATATAATTGGGTAGCATCTTCTCCGTCCCAATCATTAAATTGCTCGCTCATTCGGTAAAGTCTTTTTGCCCGGACATTCTTCATTCCTAGTGACACAATTACCTCTTCAATCTCTTTTCTAGTTGCATACAAGAATGATTCAGCCGTGGCCCATTTACTAAAGAAAGTAGGTAATACTCGTTTAACTTGTTTTCGGTTAGTACAGTTTAAGCAAATAACACCAACCATATGTTGCCATACGTTATTTACTTGCTGTTGTACCATTAAATCATCTCTCATATATTGTTACCTTTCTTTATGTTCTTTTGCAAACTTTAGACCGCAGTATCCACATACTGCAAATCCTTCTGCTGGCACTTCATACCAAACCTTAGGATGATCATTATCTTCTCCTGAGCAAGCTATTCTAGGATTCTTTGTATATATTATAGTTTCTGGAATCATTTGTGATTCCTTTTACCATCAAACACGCATACAAAATACATTTCTTGGTGTATATCTGCATATACACGATGAAATACTCCATCTTCGATCAATACAACATCTCCGGGGCCTATGCTGATTGTTTTATCATCAAGCATCATTTTGCCTACACCTTCAAGAAAGTAATAAACTTCTTCTTGGCCTTTATGACTGTGGCCTGTGGTTGACTTTCCTGGCTGCAATCTTGTACTACTGACTACTAAATTTTTTAGTGTTGTATTATCTTTTACAACATATCGTTCGTCTTGCTTAGTAACTTCTCCGCCTATATCTAAAAGACTAACTTTCATATTACTCTCCAAAATCAAACAAGCTATTAAATGTTGTTTTTTGTTTTGTACTTTCAAGGTCGTAATCAAGAACACCAATTAAGTTATCTAGTTTGTTATCAATAATAACTTCTTCCATTGCATCGCCATCAAACGGTAGCTCTTTAAACCATTCTGGAATACGTAATTGGTCTGTTGGATATGCTACACTAGTATACCCTAATGGGTTTTGTTTTAGCTTACAAACAATAACTTTCATACCGTCAACAATTTCTTGTGAATACTTGTCACCATTCATACGCTTTAATGTATTCCAATTAATACTTGCTCTAACATGCCCGGGCATATTAGCTTTACCTTGCTTTTCCTCTAAACGCTGATAGTGTCCAATTTTATTTGCACGTTTAGGTGATCCTTTTTCAAATCCAGGACGTTCTTTAAATAACTTACGAAATTCACTAATTGCATCAAGTAATTCTTTTTCATCCTTTTTAGCTAGGACCATATCTAATAGGTCTTTTAAGAAGTCTTGCATAAACACTGGTGTATCACTACGCTTTAGGTCTAATCCCATAGCTTTAACTTTACCAGTACCAAGTTCGCCATCTTTATCTGTTCTGTAACCTTCGATGTCGTACACCAATGCTGCATAACGTTTCTTAGTAATAAACAATCCGCTTTCTGCAACAATTTCTCTAGCTGCCGCAATAACATCACTTCGACTCTTTGGACAATGAAATGCTTTCATCATAAAGTCTGGAAATGTAGTATTAGCTTGTTCGCAGATTTGATCATACAACTTAATAATGCTATCTTTATCCCAAGGAATATTTCCAGCATTGATATCGTCTTTAAGCACTGGAAATGCACTAAAGTAACAGGAGTCAGTATCGCCATAAATCATTGCAGCACCAACATGATCATATGTACCTGTGATAACTTTATTAACTTCTGCACTCATATGTTGAACAATAGTTCTTCCACTTAGTGTTGTACTTTGTCCAATACGTTTATCAAAGAATCTACAACCTGGATTAAGAATAGCACCATACAAACTGTTTAAGTTAATCTTTTTAACCAACTGTCGTTTATCCCAGTATTCGATTTCGGCCTTGTTTTCGGCAGCTTGTGACTTTTTAAGCATTTTCTGCAAGTCTTTACGTTCACTGTACCAACGCTTTAGTAGTCCTGGAATAACACCTTCATGTTCTGTTGTAAAGATTGTACCATTACTACTAAGCATCCAAGGCTGATGACTATCAAATACTAATTTATAAACTTCGGCAGCACTTAATACTTCAGACTGCCCATCTTCTAAATCAAGTTGAAGCATAACATCTTTACGTTGCTCCATAATTGCATTGTATTCTTCTGTAGCAAAACGGCCTTCCCAACTACCAGCAAAGCTTTTCTTTTTAAGTGTAGTGTCTTCGTGTACTCTAGCCTCTGTTAAGTCTAGTCTAACTTGACCTATAATAGTTGCTGGGTCCATATTCATAGCTCTAATGATACTTGGATACAGACTATTCAAATCCATCGACGCAACCCACTCGTGTACACCTTTTTTAGGAAATGCAACGTATGCACCGGCTGCCGCTGTATTTCCTTCATGTTGTGTTCTGTTAGGAACTTGCATACCACGCCTGTGTGCTTCATTAATAATACCTTGTTCTGTAACAGCAACCGCACCAGCAGTTGTTTGTAACAGCACAGTATTTTCATGTGCAATTTCATTTGCTAAATCAATAAAACGCAGCTTTTTATCTAGCTTGTCAAGTAGTGCAACGTCTTGTCTATTATATTCGATAAATGTTTCAAAGTCGTTGTTGTATAGCTGGTCTAGTGTACCTTCGTATACAGTTTTATTCTCACCTACTTCTAATTCACCAATAGCATCTAGTCTATATGTATGTCGTTCTTCATATGTATACTTACGATACAAGTTTAAGTAGTCCATATGCACACGGCCAATGGTATCATATGTTACAGATAGCTTACCAAACTTTTCATATTCACGTTTCTTTGGCTTTTGCCCCCATAAACAGAATCTACGTGTGTCATCACTGCTTAGTACACGTTTAATTCTATTAACGGTATATGGAACATCATACCCTTCGCTGTTCCATCCGCTGTGGATATCAGCATCTTCAATTAAGTCCAAAAACATGCCAAGCATTTGTCCTTCGCCTGCTTCCGAGTTTGGAAATAATACACATGTATCTCCCCAACGTTCTTTACACATTGCTGTTGCTTCTTCTATTGGCAATCCTTTAGGCGGCATTGCAACAGTAATAAGTGCATCTAGCCACTGTAAGTGTACAGTAATAGCAGTGATAGGCATAAACGGATCATCAGTTGGAGCAAAGCCTCTTTCTGGATCAAAGTCTGTTTCGATATCCCAAAACGCTACGTTTAACTTTGGCGCATCCTGATTTAGATAGTTTTCACTTAAACACTGGAATATTGGATTAATATCTTTTTCAAAAAGTTTCCTATCTTTATTAATAGCAAGTTCTTTTCTAAAGTCTTTGGTATTTTTACAAACAATACGAGAAAGTGGATCACCAAATATACTTTTATATTTGCCTCTTTGATCTTCGTAATAAAATGTATATTTGGCTTGGTACTCTTGATAGTGCCTTTTACCATCGCGCCGTTCAACAGCACGAATAATATCAGAGTCACGATCAAAAAAAGCATCTACATATGGCATTTAGTCTCCTTATAATACAAATAGTTGTATTAATGCAATCGAATTCATTACTACAAACCATGCACACAATACAATAGCAAACGCTGCTTTGCGTATAATTGTACTTATTACACCTAAGATACTACCAATTAAGTATAGTGGTATAAAATATTCAGTTGCTGGGTCTAGTACAGTAAATGTTAAAATTACAGATGCTGTCATTAACAAACAAGTTTCTACAAACTCGCAGTAAAATGCAGTTGGTGACAGTCTGTAGCTTTCTCTTATATATTCTACAATTTTACGCATCTGTGTCGTAGCCGGTTGTAGCTACGATTGTTTCAAGATCATCAAACTCGTCTTGGATACGACTCCAGTCACGCTTCTGTGCGACTTTAATTGCTTTGTTAATTAAGCTTGGTTTTACATTAAGTTCTTCTGCAACGGCTTTAACCGTTTCCTTCAACCCGCCCTGCAGATCTTCAATTTCTTGCAGTACTGTTACACCTTCTTTAACAAGACGTTCTAGTTTAGCTTTTTCGTCTTGTCCGTACACTCTATCACTCATGTATTACTCCTTGCTATTTCATACGATTACAAGTATTAATATATACTATAATGTGTAATTAGTCAACGAATAAATGCACCTATACGTCCGTGAATGTCAGGATAATCTTTGTATCTGTAACCAACCGGCGGATCGATACTTTCGCCTTCCCATACAGGTATAAACTCGGTTGTATCTGCCTCAAAGTCATCGTTGCGTCTAAAATGCATTTCGATTACTTTGCCGCCTATATACTCTACATTTAACCATGTGTGATGTGTAAATGTTTTTAGGTTAAACGGCAGTGGTACTTTATCAGACTTGCTTACCCAGCGTTCCCATTTTGTAAACGTATCATCTGCTTTAAATCCTTCAACACATAACATTTGTTTACCGTGCCAATAGTCAACGCTTAAATGCCTGCCGTCAAACCATTCACACCAAAAGTGTCCAATGGGAAGGTGCATAGTCTCTTGTTCTAACCATATTTTCTGTGTGCCTAGCCCTAAGCCTAGCATATTTACACAAGGCCGGACGCAATAGTATCCAGGTGTAGGAACATCAAGTCCTACTGGCCCGCATATGTAACCTAGTTTTCTTGAAAGTATAAGTTTGTCCATTGCCCATATTTCATCTGGATCAATATCTCGCCAAACAAAATCCTCGGCACTATCTTCTATCTGCATTTATCGCATAACTTTTTCGTATAGTGTTTTAAATCGTTCTTGTAAATCATCAAAATTTGGAATAGATCTAATAGCTAACGGCAGCGCAACCAGGTTTGGTAATAAAGTTGGCGTTAACGCTTCGATAGCCAAGATCAAGGACTCGTCCTCTGGCGACTCATCAGCAATTGATTCAAGTTGAGTTAACAATCCATCTAGATTTAATTCGTCTACAATTTTATTAAATTTTTCTTCGTCTTGTTCAGGATCAAATCCTCGTATACTGTTTAATTGTCTAAACGAATCAAGTGCTAATGGAACTAGTGCTCCTTCGCCATCTATTAATAACTGAGTATTTTGTTCTTCTGTTCTTTCCTGTTCACTTATTCCAATTTTAGCAACCAGCTGTGCATAAAGATCAGGACCCCAGAAGCTGTAAGCGTCTTTTGATTCAATATCTTGTTGTAAGTTGCCTTCGTAATAGAAGTCTACTAAATCAAAATCTTCTCTACTAGATAAACTAGTTACTAGTTTTTCAATTAACTCTTCGTCAATATTTCCAATTATGCCCAAGAATAAATCAGAGTCATTTAATGCTTTGTCAAATACTTGAGCAACGCCATAAGGAGCAACAAATGCAATAACTTCTAATGGAGAAACATTACCTTTAACTCTGGCCATGTTTATTAGTAGCTTATCCATATATGGATTGTCACCTGTCACACCGTTATAATATGATTCAGTCCAGCTATCGGGTCCAGTACCGCCAAGATCGTATTCTATAAACGATCCCCACATTTGCTTATAACCTTTATATATTGTATCTTGATAGTATTTTGCTGGCTTGCCTTCTGCAAATATTCTTAGAATTGCCGCTTCAATTATATCAGGTTTTTCACTGCCAAGATCTTCTATAATAGAACCTGCGTCTGGATCTAAGTTAACTTCTTCTTCGTTAGCCTCTAACGAAAATGGTCTATTTTCTAGTCCTTCAGTTTGGTATCTTGGGCTAAAGTAAATATTAGCTGCTCCGCCATCTGCTTCTCCATCATCATCAAGATCTTCACCAGTGCCTACTAGCCACTCTCTGTCTTCTTTAATTTTTCGAGTAATAAATGTTCTAGCATCTGTACCTGCAGATACATATACTGTAGCTTCTTCTACAATACCTTTTAATCTTAATGGACCAATTGGTGAGTAATCATCAAACGGCTCTAAATGAGCATAGAATCGAGTCATTTCTGGATATGTGCTATTCATTACTTGAACAAACTGTAGTACTACTTGAACACGCTCTTCTTCAGTAGGTGCTCTATATAAGTCAGGTATAGTGCCTCCGCTGTCAACAATAGCTTTTTTCAAAAATGCATCTTCTAAAATTATATCGTATATAACTGGTGTAATAGTTGGACGTTGTCCTGTCATTTCTGATGCTATAGAAAATTGTTTATCACTAGTTGGCCCAGTAGTTACAAAAGCAACCTCATCACCAAACTGTATTTGACTATGATACAATCTTGGACTTATACGTCTAATTCTAAGTAAGTGTGATATAAAGATTTTTTTGTATAAATCTTCAGGTAATTCTAATGCTAATCTCATTGACAAATTATTACCAGTTAATTGGCTAAATGCTTTTGATAGTGCATCGTAATCTTTAGCATTACTTAATTGCATAAGAATTTCTTCTACAGCTATCTCATCTGATTCAACCCTTGCTGATGTAAATATTGCCCAATAATTATTGTCAAATGCATCACGCATCTTTTCAGCTAAACGCCTCATAGACATATCGTCTATAGTAGCTGTGTCATTTTGTAGTGATTTTGCATCTTCTTGATCTTGTTTTTCTGCTTTTGCTTGAAGAGTATCTACAGCTCGTTGCATTTGGAACATTGCAATAGATGCAAAGTGTAAAAATAGTAACTTTGGTTTATTTAGTTGTTCGTTTTTTCCTAAAGGTCCTAAGTATCCTATTTGTAATTCTTTTAGCCTTTGGAATTCTGGTATAATTTTTACTTCGCCTTGCTTTGTAGGAGCAGCCATTATAGGAGGACCTGGACGCATTATTGCTCGTAAGTTGTCAAATAATATGTCTGCATTACGTGACTTATTCATAATTAAATCTGCAGAATCATCTGCCCAATCACGCATTAGGCCCATTTTCTTTTCGCCTTGGTCGCCCATAAATCTTTGATTAGCAATTGGAGTAAGGATAGCAAACCACCCGTCTCTTCCTATAGACTGTATAAAACTAGCAAAGTCTGTAACTTTTGCTACATCTGCATTTGCAAAACTTTGTCCCTCAAACCCTCTACGTATAGCTTCAAAGTTTTTAAGTGCAGATTCTAATGTTCTATTTTGTAAAAATCCTGACGATGTTAACGGTGCTAAAAGAAGTTTTCCATCTTCTTTATTAATAACACCGTTGACAGTTAATAGTCTAGGAGCGCCTTCAATTACCATATCTTCAATTTGTCTATTAATACTTTGCTGCCATACACTAATTGCTTGTTGAAGTTGTGGAGAAAAAACTCCGTCAACAGCGCCCGCCCAAGCTTTTTTATCATTAGGCCACATCTGTCCTTCAACTCTATCTACTAATGCTAAACTATGTAGTTGTAGTGCTTTTTGTATTTCTTTAATAAGCTCTTCGTCCGTACTATCGGGTCCAACGTTTACGTTTATATTAGTATTGCTTGCAAATGCTCTTAGCGCATTTTCTTTAAGTATATCAAATAACTTCATTAACTTCTTGACATCCTGTCATTTAGTGCTGCATATAGAGAATCTTTAATTGAGTCTAATGATTCTGACTTTTTAGCATTTTTAGTAGCTGTAGCATACATTACTGCTTCTGCATCATCGCCGTAACGTTTTTTAAAACTACTTTTGTTTTTCTTCATACCTTTAACAATACGTTCTTTTTCTTTTGTCTCTGGCTTACTAAGTTCACGCTCACTTAACATAGATTCAAGTGCTTCGATCCTGCGTTCTAATGATGTGATACGATCTTCTTCTGCTTCACCAACTAATTTATTTCTAGCAGGATGCGGACTTTCATTACCACCTGGCGTTGAACTTTTAGTAAAGGCATCTTTGCCTTTTAGCTGCCCTGCTGATCCTGTTTTCTGACCTTCGGATACGCCAGCAAGTGCAGCAAAATCGTTAATACTCAAGTCTCCACCAAGACTCATAGTACCCTCAGTAACTTCATAGCTTTCATTAATTTCTAACGTTGGTATTTGCGGGTCGGCTGGCATTTGCGGAGCGCCTCCCATATTCATACCACGCAGTTTAGCTAAGTCTTCTTTAGGATCACTTGGATCTAAAGCAAACAGCTTATGCTGAAGTGCTTGAAAGTCCATTATGAACCTTTCTTCTTACAAGATCCTTTACTACCGCGGGTTGAACCAGGTACTTTTTCGTAACCACTCCAACATTTATCATACTCTTTACTGTTGCCGTGTGCTTCTTCTAGCTCAGCTTCTGATAGTGTTGTATAACTTGGGTTTCCACATTCGTTACAAATACCTTTTGCTTCTCTAAGCTTTGCATTTAAACTACCTTTGTAGGTATTAAATTCTTGCTCTGAGATTGATGATTTGTGACGCTTTGGCTTTACTGATTCTGGAACCATTCCAGCATCATTATTCATTTCGTAATCCATACTGTGAAAAACACTGCTAAGGTAATCAGCTGCTTTAGTAATCTTAGCTTGCTGCCATCCTTCGATGCCTTCTGCTTCGCTTACATTTTTCATCATCTCATGCAATTTCATGCTATACTTTGCAATTTTGTATAAGTCACTACGTGCCATCTGTACTTCGTGATCACGTTCGGCTGTATCTGCCATTAAGGCTAAGCCTTCTTTAATTTTCTTCTTTGCCATTCTAATGCTCCTAAAAGAGTTGCTACTTGTATTTATCTTTAGACTTCTTTGACGCTTTCTTTTTACCTGCCATCAACGAATCGCTATCTAGTGCATTTTTCATAGTACCATCAGCATTATACTGACGCTTTTGCATACCACCTACAGGTGCTGATACCGCTGCGATAGAACCTGCTGTAGTTTCACATAGATCTTTTATTTTCATAATATTCTCTCCAATATTTGTTACGATCGTTTGTACTTGTTCTTGATGATTCATGCAATTTATAAATCATTATATAATGCTCTAATTCTTCTTTATTATTGGCATGCCACCAATCTGTGCTATAGCCAGTTGTAACATGCCCTTCATCTAGCAGCATTTTTTTCTCGATGCATTCTTGCAATCAATTCTTTTTGTTCTGCAATATCTTTGCGTTGTTTTTCCATCTCGAGGAATTGTTTATCTAATTCGCTTGTTTGTGGAAATGTTAATATGTTGTCAGTCATTTACTTATCTCCCTTGTGCAAAGCTATAGCAGCCTTCAGTAAAGCTATTAGGTGCATCGATAGGACACCCTGATGTATCAGTTACATTATTAGCTCTTGCCCATTCATAACCTGCTTGATGCCCGGAACAATCCTTTGTACAAGCATATCCTTTGAAAGACAACTCTTCTTTTACTATAACTTCGTTAATCTTCATATTCTTACTTTGCGTTAATACTATAGCAATCACAATGATTACAGTCTGGACCACATTCACATTCTGTAACAGGTTCGCCGCAACATTCTTTGCTACACATTTCAACGCCATTTTTCATCCAAGTTTTCTTAGATTCTGTAATATCAATTATTTTCATGTTATTGTCTCCCTGACTTCATGTTAGCACACCAGTGATACATTTTTGCTTTTTCACCTGATGCATTTTTAGCACGTTTACGTAGGTCGGTAACACTACCATTACAACTTGCTCCTGACTTCTTTACTCTACCTGGTTTGCTTTTGCCTTTTTTCTTACCGTCTGCAAAATTTTCATTTGTTTGTGGGTTTGGATTCTGTAGTGCAAAGAAGTCTGTACTACCATTGCCTGTAATACTCTTTCGTACACTCCATCCCAATTGGCTAGCAAGTTTTTTTGCAAAGCGATCATATAATTTTGATCTACCGTCACTGTCATGTTCTTCTTTGTCAGCGTTAAAATCAAATGATACTACACGTTCAATGCCTACACGTTTAATCCATTCATTCATTATTGCTACAACTGTAGCAAATATTCTAAATGCGTCTCCGGTACCTTCACTGCCCATTTTTGAATCAACTGCAAAGTCAATACTAAAATCATCTTGACTTTTATTTCCATCAAAATCCATAACTAATGGACCATTTGGTGTGTTTGCTTTTCCTACCCAAGTACCGTCTTTGGCGGGCCCTTCTAGTTTAAAAGGATATGGGTTATCCAATGCTTCGTTTACTTTGTTTTCAACTCTAAACTCTTGATTTGGTGTTTTAAAGTTTTTCTTCCGCATTACAGTTTTAGCAACCAATTCAAGTTCTTTACCATTCCAATTTAATGCAAACGGAATATTAATATCACTTTCTAAATCTTTCATTACTGCTTGTGTATCAGGACCCATTTTTGCAATAGGCTTGCCCCAACGCTTATATTCTTTAGCAAATAATCTGCCTAATTCTTGTATAGTAATAGGTTGGCCATTACGGTCATCATTTACTCTATCAATAAAGTGCCGTGTAAATTCTACATCAATACCTATTTGCCCAAAGACTCTATCAACTACACGCTCAAGTGCATCAAGTTGTGGCTTTGTAACATCTTCTGTCATCTGTTTCTTGAGAGCACCAACAGTACGCTCAAATTTGTGATCTTTATACTTAAATCCTACTCCGCCAGCATCTTGCCAAGCATTAATATTTTTGCCAAAGTCGTCAATTAATATGTTTGCTGTGCCGTCCTTGCGTAATGCATATTTTGGTTTATTAGATGTAATAAAAACTTTTTTAGGAGGAAAGAAACTTAAATGCCTTCTTATCCATTCTTCTTTATGTGGCACACTATTTGGATCGTCGGCTAGTGGGCTTGAACAAATATAATAAGAACCTTTAAGTTTTTTAATTAATAAAAGTAACTCTTTTGCTTTAGGTAACATTGGAATGTTTAACCAAAACTCGTTGGAGTCTCTAATAGCTTGTAGTGCATCAGGGATACTGTGTTCTTTACCTAGTTCTGTCCAATGCGAAACTTTCATAAGCTTTGCCCATTCACCAAAGAAGTCAGCTAACACTCCGTCCATATCAACATATATTTCTGAATTTTTATCTATACTACCTAATGCTTCTTCAATGCCTTCTGTACTTAGAATATCTTTTGTAGTTTTTGTAGCTTTCTCAGCATCTGGATGTCCCGGATTTATATTTTGTACTTCGCCGTTCATTAGGTCTGATATGTTAGCTGCCTTGCCTAATTTATCTAAGACTTGATGCAGCTTATCATTAGCATCATATCCACCTCGTTCATATCCAGGCTTTCCTCTAAGTTCGACTCTATTTTTACCTTTTTGTTTTATGTGTAATATATCAAAGTCGGGTGTACGTTCAAATCGTACAGCAATACCTTCTTTTAGTATTCCTAAATTAATAGCACTTATAATTGGCGGAACCCCGTCTTTTGAAACTTTACTACCAAACTTGGCCGCCTCAATAGGAAGTTGATTAACGCCAACATCAGGCGTAGTGTTTACACCTTTTACTATGCGTCCTACGCCTTCATTTAGTAAGTTGGCTATTTTCATTTCTTTTTACGCCCTCTAAATCCTGCAGGCATATTCTCTCCACGCATTTTAGGTAGGCCAAACCAAAGCTTAAACCATTCTTCGTCACCTGGGCGAATATTGTTTGCTTTCATTTTTTTAACATTGTCAGCGGCTGCATCGCTAATATTTTCAACAGTTGGTTCATACAAAGTATAACCTGTAAACTTATTTTTAATACCAGCTAAGTGTTGTAAATCTTTGATATCCATTAAACAAATCCTTGCTCAATTGCTCTTGCTAAGTCGACAGGTTTTGCTTCTGGAAACTTACTTTGTAACATAGACATGTATGCTTTGTAAGCACGAGGATCTTTTTTTGGATTTCTATTTCTATTAGACTGATACATACGCTTTACAGCTTTAAGCATCATTGGAAAATTGTCCTCAGGACCATTCCAAATTCTATCCCAGATTCCTTCATGTAAATCAGTTATCTTCATATCATTACCCGGCGTGCATTGCAGCCATATGTTTTTTGTACTTCTTAGTACCTTTTTTATGTGGACTTTTGCCTTCGTTCATTGCATCTAATTCGTCTTGAATTAGTTCGTTAACCATTGTAATAAGTTCTTGGCTATCCATAAGTTCTTTTGGTGCAAATGGCAATTCGTATTTGTCACAATAATTCTTTAAGCCAAGATTTGCCATGTCCATTAGCCCAGCTGTTTTCTTAGTTGCTTTATAATCCTCAAACGCAGGAAAAAATGACTTACGGTAAAACATTGGATCGTTGCGTAAGTAAACTTTTAGATCTTCTTTTACATCATAGTCTGGCTTTGGATAAATTTCATCTGGAATTTCCATATCGTTGAATTCGTTAATTTTTACCATTATGCTACATCCTTTTCTTCTTCGCCCGGTTGGGGAATATACTCTTTAATTTTATCTTCAATTGCATTCATAATATCATTGTGCGTTTGACTTAGATATCGGTCAGTTCTTAAACGATCAAGAGCTAGTTTTGTTTGCCCTGCATATCTCTTTTGAAACTCAGGAGGACGTTGATCAATATCACCAACATTTGCAAGTCTGTCTGCTAGTTTAATTACTAATGCCCAGCTAGACATTTTAGCCATCTTATCAGCAATATACTCGCCCTTGCCCATTGCATCACTTGCTTCTTTGTCTGTTGTTAGTTCTTTAACTAAACTAGCAACTAAGCCACCAAATTCTTTTACAAGGTCGTCGTATGTTGTATCAGTATCTTCTAATGTATCGTGCATCCATGCAGCTTTGATTAATGAATCTAAGTTATTAGACTGCTTAAATTGTTTTACAAATCTAGCAACTTCCATTGGATGTTTAATATATGCACCGCCACTTTTTCTAGTTTGCCCAGCATGTGCTCTTGTAGCAAAACGTAATGCTTGTAACGCATTTTCGTTTAATTCTGGGTTGGCGATTTCGTTGACTAACATTAGATATTTTTTCCATAGCCGCTACGTTGACTTCTATAACCGCCGGACACTCTATCTTTAGCTTTGTCTGCATCAACGTCTGCCCAATACTCATCTTCTTGGTCTTGTGCTGATGGCGGATTGATTATTGCATTTAATCCGTCATGTAAATCGTTATACACATCTTGTATTTGGTTTTCAGGACCTTCGACACCTTTAATTAAGAATTCAATTGCACCCGGAATGTTTCCTTTTTGTACAAAGTCTTCTGCTTTATAAACATCTCTATCTCTAAAAAATGCTTGACGATCAATACGTTTTAGATCTTTAATTGCTGTTTTAATTACATCTTCAACTGATGAACTACCAGCATCCCCTTCGCCTAACTTTGATTGTGCTTTTGCAAGCATTGGCTTTAATCTAGCTAATTCTGCTTTTACTTGAGGCACTTTAGGATGATTAGGATTGTTTCTAATTAGTTCTTCAAAGTCTTTAATTGCTTTTGCAACAACCCCATACGAACCCTTAACTCCGGTTTTTAATAGATTGCCAAGATCTTCATCTTCGTTTGTTTTATTCTTTTCTGCTTTGCTGTACTTGTCTTTTAAACGTCCTAGTTCTTCTTGACTAGCACCATCACGTCCTGCTTTGGCTGCTTTGTCCATATATTCTTTACCGTGCTTTTTAACACCTGTGTGATACTGTAGACCTGACCCTTCGTTTATACTTTCAAGTTTGTTTGCTAGATCTCTAATTT
>TARA_R110002074_G_scaffold32046_6_pt1 | contig 21185 bp, 25 predicted proteins | sample TARA_R110002074 | Tara Oceans TARA_R110002074 (sample SAMEA4397215) | marine metagenome | biome: Polar Biome; feature: [MIX] marine epipelagic wind mixed layer (ENVO:01000061); material: water (ENVO:00002006), including particulate matter (ENVO:01000060) such as... | depth 10-100 m | reverse complement strand
GTCATGCGATGGTGCATGGGATCGGGCGACGCTACTCGCCCTCACCGATGCGTCATGCTGCGGCTGCTTCAGCCTCGTACATGGCGTGATGGATGCGGTCGTAAACATCCCAGATTTCCTCGCCTGTGAAGTCTCCAACAACGCGGCACAAAGCCATCGACGCTAGGTAATGACGGCGGGCTTCTCTCGTTTTCATGTGTCGCGAGTTGCGCATGAAGAAGCTAACGCGCTCCTCCAACGAGGTGACGTATTCGGGGATTGATGTTTTCATGTGTAGTTCTCCTTTGTGTGTGGGTTATTCGACGTGGTGATCGTAGATGTTTGGGTTGATCCAAGGCACGAGAACGCACTCGCCCTTGATGTACGTACCGTCCACTGTGCGGGTGACTTGACCGCAGCCTGTGATGGCGTTGATGCCGAGCCAAGCGAACAGAAGGCCAGCGAAAATGCTGAGTACGAAGCCCCTCACGTTGGGGGCTAAGTTCTCTTCGTATGCGAGGCGGGATTGGTACGAGTTCATGCGATCAACCTCCGAAGCGGCTGAAGGTGGACAGGAATACGAAGTTGTCATCGGCAACGATCTCTTCGCACATCGCGTTGTACTCGACGGCCTTGCGTACACGCTCGGCATCGAGCCGGATGAACGAACCGATGGCCTGCCAGTTGTCGCACGGGTCGTCGTTGGTGTGCGCTGGGGTGAGTGTCGGGTGTGATTGTCTTGTGTGCATGGTGTGTCTCCTCTTCATGCGGGTTGCGTGCCGGACAGCACGAAAAAACCCCAACGCTTGCGCGAAGGGGCTAATTGCTGTTGTCCGTTTGTGGGTGTGATTAACCGCGCAGGAAGGAAGCGATCAGGCCAGCTTCGGGTGAGTTGCCCAAGCCAGAGGAGATCAACACTGCGTACGCCTTGGCGGCTGCAACCGCGTCAACGCCATCGGCGATCACGGGCTTGGCTTCGCGAGCGAGACGATCTGCGCGTCCGACTTCCAGCTCGACCTGTGCGATCAAGCGCTGCTCTTTGGTTGGCTTCTTCGCGCGGGTCTTCGCGACAGCTTTGACGGCCTTCACGGCTGCGCCTGCGTCTTTCTTCGCCTTGGCGTCTGCGTTGATCGCGGCCCATTCTTCGCGGGTGCCCGAGACGACCAGCTTGATGCGAACGAGGTCGCCTGTCTCGATGTAACGCACGAGCGTCTTCCAAGCGCGTTTGGTGTTCTTCGCGGCTTGCGCCTTGATGCGAGCGGCTACCTCGGCGCGACCCTTGACGGGTGCTGCGAGGTACATTTCGGCGGCTGCTTTGCGCGTGAAGCAAGCTACTACGGGTGCGACGGCTGTGTTTGTTTTTGTCATGGTGAAGTTCCTTATGTGTTACGCATAACCGCGCCCCACAGAACGCAGGACGTGGGCCAATCTCCAATCAGAGCTGGCACCCCCTTCAGTTCCTCAAGGAAGTATTCCTTGGTCGCGCTCACGCAGGACGACAGGCGTAACGCATTTGCGTAACGTGCCCGTATGGTTAATTTTCGTACGCGAGGGGAGCGAAGCTGGAAACTTTTGACGCGCGCGTTACCCGCCAGCCTCCCTTCATAGGGGAGGAAAATCACTGAAAAATCAACACTTTCCATCTACCGTGTGCCGTACATGCGCCATTTCGAGGCAAAGGGGGGGTCACACCCCGACCCGCGAAGTGCAATTTTCATAATATCCATCCCCGGCCCCACGACAAATCTGAGCAAAAATGAAAACGTCTGGAAAATTCAATGTCAAACAAGCTAATCCCACAAACACCTGATCGTTTAACGCCCTTACAAGTAGCCAACATGCGCTCTGGCCTGTTCCGCCGCGTAGAGCGCCAGATAGGCGAGGCCCACGCCGTAGTAATGGGCAAGCAGGAGTGGTCTCCCACCCAAGCACGGGTGTTCGCCACGATGCTCAACAAGGTAGTCCCCGATCTCACCGCCGCTTTCGTACAGCACGAGCACAACATCCAAGACGCCCCAGAGAAGATGTCACGCGAGCAGCTTGAGACCATCGCCGCAGGCGTCAGCACGATAATAGACGCCGAGGTCGCCGAATGAGCCTCACCGCACAGGACGCCGCCCGCCATTTGCTCAAGCTGAAGGCCGCAGAAGAGGGCTTTCTCGGCTTTGTTCGCCTACATTTCCCCCAGTGGAAGCTACCTGACTTCCATCTCAAGATGATTGACGCCCTAGACCACCTAGAAAAGAACACTCTCGACAGTCATCACGGCCTTTCAGTAGCGGAAAAGGCCGCCACGAAGCTGGTCCCCGTGCGAAATTTGCTCATAACCATGCCCCCACGGCACGGAAAGTCTACGTACGGCAGCGTAATCTTCCCTTCCTACTTCATGTCAAAAAAACCAACGCGCTTTATGATGTCCACATCCTACAATTCTCAACTCGCGACTGACTTCGGACGCCAAGTTCGAGACCTATCCAACGAACCCACCACCACACAAATCTTTCCTGACTTCGAAATGTCTGCCGACAGCCGCGCAGTAGACCAGTGGCGCACGACCCAAGGCGGAGCCGCTTACTTCATCGGGGTAGGGGGCACGACCTCCGGTCGCGCTGCCAACCTCCTGCTATTCGACGACCCGCTCAAGTCCCGCGAGGAAGCCGAGAGCGCGACGCAGCGCAATAAGGTTTGGAACTACTACGTCTCCGCCCTATCCACCCGTCTACAGCCTGACGTAGACAATGTGCCTCCGGCGCAGATCATCATCCTGACCCGCTGGCACCCTGACGACTTGGCTGGTCGCCTCATGCAGACTGACGATTGGAAGGAGGGGCGTTGGAACCACATCAACTTCCCTGCAATCGACGAGCGCGCCATACAGGGCGACACAGGCAAGATTAGCCGCAGTGAGCTTCCGTCTGACCACCCTCAACACCTCGCACCTAACGAGGCTACCAAGCTCTCTAAGGCCAAGCGCTACATTCGCAAGACAGAAGCCACTGCTCTCTGGCCCGAACGCTTCTCCATAGAAGACCTAGAGCGCCGTCGCCGCTTAAACCCGCGCGAGTTCGCCAGTCTCTACCAGCAGTCACCCTACATACAGGGCGGCAACATGATCCGCTCCCACTGGTGGCGTACATACCCTGCCGATATGAAGCCTGAGCGCTTTTCCACCCTCATCATCGCAGCCGACACGGCCTTCAAGGCCCGACAGGACAACGATTACTCCGTCATGATGACGATGGGCCTCGACACCACGGGTGACATCTACATTGTTGACGTGATCCGCGACCGTTTTGAGTTCCCCGAACTAAAGCGGCGCATGATACAGGCCAACAATCAGTGGCGTGGACGCGGCCTACGGGGCATTTACATCGAGGATAAGGCATCTGGTCAGTCTCTCATCCAAGAATTACAGCGCGAGAGCGGCGTATCCGTAGTTCCGTACAAGGTTTCGTCGGATAAAGTCTCCCGCGTAACCTCGATACTCCCACTCATAGAGGGCGGGCGCGTGTTTTTACCTGACAATGCCCCCTGGATGGACGCCTTCCACGAGGAATGTCAGTCTTTCCCTTCGGGAAAGCACGACGATATGGTCGATGCGCTCTCGATTGGGCTCGATGTCCTAGCCCGAACGCCCACTACTGGCGAATATTACACGCCTTCGGCCTTCTCTTTACCCAATTCGGGCGACAGCCTTTGGTCAACTAAGTCTGATCTCAACAAAATGGGAGGGTCTTGGCGTGGATGGGGAGAATAAGGACGACCACCGAGCAATGATGGGGGTAAAAGTCGTACCATGACATTAACCACAACAAATTACCGTGCGGATTATGTGCCTGACAACGATGGTATCGTTGTGGACTTGTCTGACCACGCTGACGCGCTCATGAATTATGAGGACATCTCCTCACGTCTCAGCGTTGAGCAGGAACAGAAGCTCGTAGACTACGTACGCTCTGCGATGCAGATGTCTTATGACCGTATCTCCAAACGATACGAGCATTGGAAGCAAGCTGACCGCGCGCATGACGTTTACGTACGCCCTGACGCCACCCAGTTCCGCGAGAAGGCGGTCATCGCTGACACTCGCGCCATATCGGACACGGTACATACGTACCTGATGGCTGCCCTTACGGGCCGCAATCCAATGTTCCAGCTTGAGGGGCTCAACCGCAAGTCGCGCAAGTCATCTCAGATCATCGAACGCCTACTACACCAACAGATGCGCCGCACAGCAGGGGAGGCTCGAATTGCCCAACACCTTCTGGACAGTATTCGGTACGGATACGCCCCCACAAAAGTTACGTGGGATGCTTCAAACAAAACAAACAAGATCACCAACTTCGACCCGCGCCGCGTATTCCACGACCCCCGCGTCCAATGGGGAGATTGGGAGCGGATGCAGTACATCATCTTTTCTGATTTCTCATCTTATGATGCTCTCCTCCAGACGGGCATGTATCCCAAACTCAAAGAGTTTCCGGCGCTCCGCAACAAGTTCGCGGCTCCGACTGGTGGGTGGGACGGACATAAGTGGCACAAAGAAGCCGGACGAGGACTAAGTATTGACCCCGCAGAGCGCAACGCTCGCGGTGGCGGAACCTTCTTTGCATTGGGTGACAGCCGTATCATCGACGAAAGCTGGATACGTCTAGCTGGCTACGAGATCGGCGTCCCACAAATAGAACAATTGTGGATGTGCATCACCGTCTTAGACGAGAACGTCATCATCCGCTGCCAACTCAACCCTTACGGCAGGCAGTTTCCTGTTGTAATCGGCGGCCTGTACCACGATGCGCATAAGACCTACTCCCAGTCGCTTTATGACATCCTCCTCCCACTGCATGATGTCGCGACATGGTTGTTGCGCAGCCGCATCGACAACGTACAGGCCGCTTTGACCAATCTTATGTTCGTTGACCCTACACAGGTGGCAATTGGCGACCTCATAGACCGCAATGCACACGGAATTGTACGCACTATGCCGGGTGTTAAGCCTGGTGACGGCGTGTTTATTGCCCAAGTACCGGACGTAACGCGCGGTCATTGGAACGATATCGAGGCAATGTCGGGCCTAAAGCAGCGTTTATCCGCCGCTTCGGACGCTCAACAGGGTATGCCCACCGCAGAAGGCGGCGTACGCACAGCAACAGAGATACAGCGACTTACCCAACTAGGCTCTCAGCGCCTTGGCGTACTCGCGCGTACCATTAGCGCCACTTCCGTACGCCCAATGGCCCGCATGATGGTCGCCAACGTACAGGATTTCTTCTCAACGGAGAGCTCGATACGCATTGGGGAGCAAGACAAGGCTTCTGATCTACAGCCCATGATCGAAGACGGCTATCTCGACTTCAAGCTGTCCGACATCCAAGGCGACATAGACTATCTCGTCGTAGACGGCACTCTTCCTCTTGAGCCAGCCCGCAATGCCGAGACTTGGATCACCATGCTCAAGACCCTCAACGAGACTGGCCTAGCAATGGAGTACAACTCCGGCAAGATCGTTGAAGAGGCCATCCGCGCTATGGGTGTATCTGACCTTGACCAGTTCAAAATCTCCAAAGAGCAGCAGGCCGAGGGGCCTACGAAGTCTCAGGAGATGATGATCGCTGAAAAGGCCCGTGGCGCTTCAGTCCAGCCGCAGCAGCAGATCGAGAGAGAAGTAGAGCGTGGCAACCTTGTCCCAATGCAGGAGGCCCAGCGCCGATGACCAACCCTTTAAAAAGTTCTGTCTGGGCAACACAGGTTGATGCGAACACGCGCGCCTATGTGGACGCTCGCATCCACGAAGAATTAAAGCCCGTTAGGGACGACACGGAAGCCCTCCGCGTTGCATTGTTGCGCATAAGAGAAGCGTCACAAGGTGACATCGGGCAACTTACTGCACGGGTTAATGACGCTGAAGAGCTTTTAAAAATGTCGTCATGGCGGGTGGCCAAACTCCGCTCCCTAACGACTGAAGAGGAATAAGGATGGCACGCACCCGCGTCCCCAGTGAACAGTTAAACTTCCGCTCCGCGAATACCGGAGTTCACCTTCTTGATACGTATCTTGAAGATGCGGAGATGGGCAACCTCACGCTTGCTCAACTTATGGGTAAGCTGTTCGATGAGGCCACGGGTAACATCGACGCTTTCACCTTTACCTATGATAGCACCAGCGGCGCTGAGAAGATGAACTTGCAGATTGGCGAGGGCGGAGATGTTGCGGAGATCGCTTCGTTCACCCAGCTATTTACTGATCTAAACAATTTCAAAACAACGGCTCTCTCTGACATGGAAGTCAAGCGGGCCAACGCGGAAGCGAGCGCCACTGCCGCTGCGTCTTCTGAGACTGATGCTCAGTCGGCCCAGACGGCTTCTGAAACGGCTTTGTCTTTAGCACAGGCTGCTCGCGATGCAGCTCAGACCTACGCAACCCAAGCATTCGCAACAACACCTACGACCATCGGGGAAAACATCCTGCTTGCCCAACTTGATGGTGGTCTGTTTAACGGGAGTACATTTGATGCCTAACATTTCAGTCTCAGACCAACAGGCTTTAGCCACCGAGTTGAGCACTCGCTTAACAGGCTTGGATGCTTCGGTTCCAAACGCTGACCTTGTTTATCTTGCGCGTATGATCGAGATTTTCAACGGGAACGCAAACCTATCTGCCATCTCTGCCGAGGCTACAACGCAAATAAACGCTGTGGCCCAGCGAGGTAACACAGAAATTAGTGAGTTGCAGACAGAGGGAACAACTCAAGTCGGTGCCGTTCAATCCGCTTCCGCTACTGAGCAAGCAGCTCTCAATGGTCTTCAGACAAGCATCCAGTCAGCGTTGAACGCATACCAGATGTCTCCGTCGAAGGTCTACTTCCTGTCACAATCGTAAACGAGGACCATCATGCCAAACGGATTATTAGGAAAGAAGGTCGTTAACAGCCGCGACACGGAAGTTGTTTATACAGTTCCAGCGGCTCGTACCTCGACATTTAACTTGAACGTACTCAACGGCGGAGCAAACACCGCGACCGTAAATGTATACGTATCAGACAAAATTTATCAGACGCGGGACTTTGAGGATTACCTCGATCCGCTGAACTACAACAAAACGTGGGTTGCAGCCGACACAGCCTACACGCTCGGCCTTGTGGGTCAGAGCACATCTAAGATGATGACTTCCATGAAGACGACCCCGGTAGAGCCTGCGGCTGCGAACGCGGCTTCCTCTCCTATCGCGGGTAAAAAGATAGAGACACTGCAAACAGCGAACGGTGATGGCAACTTCTTCTTGGTCAGCTCCCCTACCGCAGTGGGTAATCCGCTTCCATTCTACAATGCAGGCGCTTTGTACGTACGTTCCGCACCAAACGGCGGCGTATATACATTCGACAACTTCTTCTCGGGCGGTTCCGCAGCTACTGCTGCCACAAACTACGGGCAAACTGCTACTGACAACGTAATTTGGGCGACCAACGAGAACGCAAACTTTGCGATGTCTTACGTACAAGGTGTTCCCGGCGGCGCAGGCTCCGTAGTTAATTCAATCGCAGACTACCGCGCCACTACAGCTACGTACAACACTGCCTTCACTTGGGGTCTTGGTGCGATCAGCAAGATTGCTGGCGTCAAGACTGCCGAAGAGCGCTTTATTATCGGTACAACCACTGGCTTCAACTACATGTCTAACGACGCAACGCCGGAAACTCAGTCTGAGTTCCAATCAAATACAATGTCGCCACCGACAGGTATAACTGGCTACATGATTGGCGCTGCATCTGTCGCCGCTGCTGCCGCTGATACGGGTAAACTTTACATCGCCTACTCAGGTGGCAAGGTTGCTTACGTGGATTACTCTGCTGCCGCACCGTTCCCGACATCTGGTTACTTAACCTTCGATTTCCCAGCAGCCGTAACGTACACGTCTATAGTAGACGTTCGTGAAGAAGGCACAGCCTTTGTTATCGTTGTCGCTGGCGGTACAAAGTACGCCACATCCGACCTTGGTGTAACTTGGGTATCGTCAAAGAACTACGCGGCGATGCCGATTGGCATTACGGTTGCGGCTGTCGCGGGCCAAGACAAGTTCGTCAACGACGACCTATCAACGAACGTGACTGAGCTTACATTCGTACGCGGTCGTACGTACCGATTGCACCAGCAGGCAACAGCGAACAACGGCCACCCGCTTCAGTTCTCTGAAGTCTCAGGCGGGCCACACTCTAACGGAACTCCATACTCTACGGGCATGAAGTTTATGTTGGGCAACCCAACTACGTCAGCTCCGTTCACAGTCGAGACTACCACAAACGCTGATTGGGTTTCCAACCACGTCACTTACAACGGCCAAACTCGCATCATCGAGTGGACTGTACCGGCATCTGCGCCGAATACTCTCTACACGTACTGCCCGAACCACACCAATATGGGTTACGCAGTCTCAATCGTGGACGAAGATACGGTAGCGCCACACGACGACGCGACTGCTCTTGCCACTGTAAGCATATACAACGCCACTAACGGAGATGCGGATCGTCGCTACGACCTGACCTTCAACGGTGAGGCTTACATGCGAGAGAAACGCTTCTACGCTCTGCCTTTGGTCGACAAGTACGAGACAGCAGCGATCTCCGCTGGGGAAATCTTGGAGCGTACAGCGATTATGGCGAGCGTTGGTGAGCAGATAATTGTCACAACGAACGAGGACAGCATAATAGTTCGCGTTCACGGCATCGAGGAGTAAGCCCAAATGGCACGTATCCGCAGAAAACTAGCAATTACTGGCGACGAATATAACTTCGGTGGAGGGGCTTCTAGTGGCTCCTCCACTTCCGCAGGCGGCTTTGTTAAAATTGCCAAGGGCAACATGGTTAAGACACACGCTTACCACGACGGGTATCTCACAAGCGGAGATACAGTCACGATTGCTTTGGACGCGAGTACGGCCATCGCATCAAAGGACCAGTACATCTTCTTCGACAACGCTTTTGATACCAGTACAGGTACAATCACTTATGAGTTTTTGAACGGAGTTACGGCGCTTCCGGCTGGAGTGTCTTGGGCTACCAACACAGACACCCAAGGCAGCGATACTGGCGAGGCTAGGTTTTACGGAACACCTACGGCTTCTGCCACAACTAGCTTTAAGATTAAGATAGACTACCCATCAGGCAATGAAGCCGCCGACATTACTTATGTCCTAAAGGTATTTCCCACCGGAACGACACCAGTTTGGGCAAGCAGCGATTTACCTGATAGAATTATCCAGAACCTTGCGGGCGATCAGGTGTTGGTGGCTGGCCCTACAACAACTTACTCGGGCGCAACATATACGCTCTCTAATGTAAGCGGCTTTCCCACTGGAATTACTCCTGTCATCGACAGCGCTACGGGCCAAGTTGTGGTAACTGACGTAGGCGCTATCGTACAAGCCACATCAGCTCACTCTCTTACTGTGACAGCAGACCTTGGCGAATATGGAACTTTGTCCCAGACATTGACTGGTAACGTCTCATACGGCAACGCATACGGCGCTTCATATTTCGGTCCCGGCAACAGCAAGGTAAACCCTGCTGGTTACCAAACAACTTATAATGGCGCTTATATGAGTGACGGCCAGTATGCAGCTTTATGGAACACTAATGTCAACGCTGGCGCTTTGAGGTGCCGTACTAACAGTTCGTATTCAACCAGCCCCTACAAATTCAACGAAAATATCGGCCTCAATTACGTTGAGGGTTATGCTTATTCCAGCGGAACCACTGGTTATCTTGGTCCCAAGACTAGCTCCAGTACGAACACCACCACCAACGGCGCTGTTTTGCGCCTCAAGTGGGTCGTCCCTACCGGGGTAACACAGTTCTCTGTTGTCTGTGTGGGCGCTGGCAGCATGGGGGCCTACACTTGGGCCAATCATGGCGGCGGCGGCGCTGGAATGGCGTGGCTCAATGACGTGCTTTGCACGTCAGGAGAGGAATTCGATGTCGCAGTAGGCATACCCCGCCGTTCTATGAGCACCAACTCTTCGTACTGGTCGGGCTCCACTTGGATTAGACGTATTGTAGCGCGAGACTATGGCGCGAATGAACTACTTTGCGTTGGCTACGGCGGCGGCTACCAGACCGGACATAGCGCTCCTCTTAATGGGCGCACCAACCCCGACACTGCGAATATGCTCCACGTAGAAAGCTACAACCATAACAACAGCAGAGATCCTGGCTCTGCGGCTGTTTCAACGCGCTACGGCACCAAGGGGTATAACCGGGGCGGTATCGCCAGCGGTAACTATGCTGGAGGAGGCGCAGCGGGTTACGAAGGCATAGGCGGTAACTCGAACAACCTTAATGGCGCGGGCGGCGGCGCAGGCGCCGGCCAATATCATTCCTCCACCTATGGAAATTCGGCAGGCGGCGGCGTTGGCCTAGATGGCCGTGGCGCGGGCGGCATTGACGACGCTGGCTCTGGCCGGGGAGGAGCTGTGGGTGCGTACAGCGCCAACTACGAAGCTGACGGTACTAACGCCTATCGCTACGGCGGCGGCGGCGGCTCTGGCGGCTCACGCGGTTGCTATGGTCAAAACCCTCAAACCAACCAGACCGGCGTACAAAGTCAGTACATCAACGGCGGTATGCACGGCGGCGGCGGCGGCGGTTCGGGCACCTCTTGGGGCGGTGGCGCGGGCGGCATGGGCGGCATTCGCATAATTTGGGGGACAGGTCGGTCCTTCCCAAAAACCTACACCACTGAAGACGCGACTATCAGTGACAGCACGAACCCCGGCGACGGGCGTTAAGGAGAAGCCATATGGCATATGAAGACAGAGAAACCTTGATAGGTCACATGAGGGCAACAAGAGATCACAAGCTCGCCTTGAGTGACGTTGATATGCTGCGCTCCGTAGAGGGCGCAGCTTCCTTCGCTGCGTTCGCTACGGCCCGTGCAGATTGGTCAACTTACCGCCAATCACTTCGGGATTACCCGTCTGCATTTCCAGACGAATTAGAAGATGACTTGAGCGACATTCCAGCAATTCCGCTTTCTCCCAATGAGCAAATATCAGAGGAATAATATCACTATGAACTTCATACCTTACACTGACGAGTTCGGCCTAACGCATGTATTCGATGCTAACCGGGTTATGTTTACAATGTCCCAACCTACCGGAGACGTAGACGAGGACGGCAAATTCACAAAGATTTTAACCAAGGTCGCCTTAAACGAAAACATGGGCTTCATCATCGCTGATGAGGAGCCCGACGCGATGATTGCTCGGATTAAAGAGGCAAACGGAATTGGCTAAGAAGCCCGTCTCTAAAAAAGACATGCCGTGTAACAAGCCGAAGCGTACGCCTTCTCACAAGACCAAATCGCACGTCGTAAAGGCGTGCGATAAGGGAAAGGAGAAAGTGATCCGCTTCGGTCAGCAGGGTGTCAAAGGAGCGGGTAAGAAGCCGACAACCGCTGCCGAAAAAGCCCGCAAGAAATCTTTCAAAGCCCGCCACGCAGACAACATCCAGATCGGAAAGATGTCTGCTGCGTACTGGGCAGACAAGGTGAAATGGTAATGAGCCTCTACGCAAACATAAACGCGCGCAAAAACGCTAAGACCTCTAGGTCCAAAGCAAAGTCTACTGTCACCCCGAAGGCTTATTCAGCGATGAAAAAGAACTTTGGGAAGCCCAAACCAAAGAAAAGGAAAGCCTAATGGCCCATAACCCACTCGTTAAAAAATCGTGCCAGCCTGTCGTTGCTGGAAAGCCCATCATGAAGGGCGGCAAAAAGAAATAAGAAAGCCTCAACATGACTGTCAAAAGCACGATCAAAGAACTCATTACCCTATCTGAAAGTCCCGGCTGGGAAATCCTGCATAAGACCATGCAGGACGAAATCCTCCAGCTTGCACTTAACATGGCTCGCAGCTCAGAGATGACACAGCAGCACATGGATTTTCAGAGAGGCGCAATTTTCGCAGCGGAGCAAATGCTCAGTCTGCCTACTAAGCTCATCAATAAATTTGAGGGTGAGCTGTCACTAGATGAAGCCACGAGCCGCCAAGGCCGCTCAGAAAGGACTAACAATGGCCACTAATCCAGGAATGGACGCGGAGCAAATCGCCCGTATTTCAGCAAACCAGATGGGCGTTCCCAGCCCAGAGGCCGCTGCACCTCCACCCCCAAAAGATGCACCACCCACTGATATGGAGAAAGCCGTAGGCGCTGCATCTCCAACAACTGAAGGGGACAGACAGCAAGAAGACGCTGTGATGTACAACGTCTCGATTGGTGGGCAGAAACGCAATCTTTCTCCACAGCAAATCGGATCTACATTTGAGCGGTATCGTGACCTCAACCACAAGAACGCTACGAACAAGCCAATGTACGACCTATCTGAGAAGTTGATGCGCGAGACTGGGGCAAACCCACAGCAAGCTGCTAAACTCATGGACGCCGCTCTACGTGCGATGACCAAGAACGCTAAGATGGGCAATGACCGTCCTAAGCAGGCAGGCGTTGCCGAACCAGTACAGCCTTCGGGGCCACAAGGTAGCAACCAGCTCAACGAAGAGTGGTCAAAGTACGAAGAAGAGAATGCCATCAGCCTGCCACCGGGGTATCGCGAGCAGTTTGAACGCATGGGCCGCATGGAAAGCAACATGAGCCAGCAGCTTGATATTATGAAGGGTGTTCTACAGAACGCCCAAAACGCTGGGAAGAATGCGAGCCAATCTCGCAACGAAGCAATTGATGGTCGCGAAGAGGCGGTGCTGCAATCAATCCGCAACAACCTTGATCGCGCCCAGCAAGAGGCGGGACTTCCAGATGACGCGGTTAATGACTTCCAGTCCTACGCTATGGAACGCGGCTACACAGCCGAAGACTTCGCGGATGCTAACCTGACACGTAAGGTCATCGGAGACTTTAAGAACCAGCTCAACACCCCTGAGTTTGACCGCCTTCGGGAAATGTCAAAACGCCGGGAGGCTTACCTTACTTCCCAATCGGGTGGTCCCACAAGTCAGATGGCCTCTTCAGGTCAGGACAACACCTTAGCCCGACTTGCACAAACCGCTAATAATAAGCGGCTAGGCTAAAAAAAGGCGGCCTTCGGGCCGTCTTTTTCCCTTTACGGGACGACTACCTCCCCAGAAACAATCAATAGTACCTCAACGTCGATGGCGCTAAGGCTCATTTCTTCGGTGTTAAAAAGGCTACTCGGTAAGTTCGCGTGATTGTTCCGCTCACACTTTCTTGGTGCCACTGATGACTGAAACCTTTTTCCAAAGGAGATTACCACATGGCTGGTATCCAAGGACTACGGGGCTCAGGTCAGTTTGCTGCTGACTTCCGCCCGAAAAACTATCGCGAGCTTTTTACGCTCTTAGAACCAAACGGCAATGCACCTCTGAATGCTTTGTTGGCAATGACTTCCTCTGAAGCCACTGATGATAGTGAATTTAAAAATTTCCGTGACGAACTTCCTGCTCGTACACTGACAGTGAATGGCGCTTTGTCAAACTCTGCTACAACTATCACTGTAGACGCAGGCAATGATGTATTGTTTGCAGTTGGCGGCACTATCGTTGTCAACGCTGCGACAAACGAAGTTATGCGTTGTACTGCTGATGCGACCGCGACTACTTTGACTGTTGAGCGTGGCATTGGTGGCGGTGCAGCGGCTATTGCTGACGGCGCTGATTTGTTCATTGCGGGTTCTGCGTTCTCTGAAGGTGCTAATACACCTACAGGCGTATCATTCGACGCAAGCGTTGCATCTAACTTCACGCAAATCTTCCGTACGGCCTTCACAATCACCAATACTTTGAAGGCCACAAACCTTCGCACGGGTGACAAAGAAGACGAGATGACAACAAAAGCTCTCAAGATGCACATGCAAGATATTGAGCGCGCAATGTTCTTCGGTAAGAAGCACGAAGCAAACGCTGCATCATCTCAGCCAACTCGCTACACAGGCGGCTTGATTAACTCGATCACTAACGTCAACGACCGTTCAACTTCTTCTAGCACGATGACAGAAGACCAGTTCGACCGTTCACTTATCGAAGATGTGTTCGCGTTTGGTGGAAACCAAAAGATCATGTTCTGTGGCGCAAAAGTTGCGGGTCACTTGCAGAAGTTCGGCAAGGACCGTTGGGCTCCAACAGTTGTTGAAGGTGCGTACGGCGTTGGCCTTACTCGCTACTCCACATTTGCTGGTGATCTTATGGTTCACTTGCACCCACAGTTCCGCCAAGTACCTGGTATGGAGAGCTCCGCAGTCATCATCGACTTCCCGCACCTCAAGTACCGTTACTTGGAAGGCCGTGATACTTCCTTGCTTCGCGACCGTCAGGCCAATGGCGCTGACCAAGCGGCACACGAGTACCTCACAGAGTGTGGTCTCGAAATGTTGCAAGACAAGACGCACCACTACATCAAAAACTGGAACCTTACAGCCTAATAAGGCAGTCGAAAGTTTTAGAAAAGGGCTGCCTTCGGGTGGCCCTTTTGCTTTGAGGGACGACTGCCCCCCAAGAAACGGGGATAAAAGTCAGGAAACTCATGGAGAATTTTAATGGCACGTAAGAGAGCACACAAAGCCGACGGCAGTTTTAAGGCTGACGATCCGTCAACACCTGAGAACGAGGCTTGGGAACCACAAGACATTCCAGAACCGCTTTGCGAGTTCTCAGTGGGAGAGCAGGAAGAAGCTCATGAGGAAGTCAAGGAAGACCCCTCTTTGAAAGCTAAACAAAAGCGGGCACCGAAGAATGAAGCGCCCAGCGATTTTGTTTTCTTCGTATCCGCTAACGAAGAGAACGCCGCCTTTGACATACGCATCGGAGAAGACCGCGTTCGCGGGAATTGGGATAAAGATCGCGCTTTCGTACATTGGCGCGTACCGCGCGAATTAGCTAACTTAGCTAAGATGCACCACCATATTTGGTCGGGCCGCGTAATCAGTTGCGAGGATAATGACTGATGGCAGAGAAGAGCGTGCAAAAGCCGTTTGCGGCTGCTAAAGAGAAGTTCACACCACTCGAAAGTTTAGTACGCTCTGCACTCGTCAGGGCGGGTAACTTCTCACCATCGCGCGTAGATGGGGAGGTCATGATGATGATGATCGAGCTTGCCAACCGCGTGATCGAAGAGGTTCGCGCGCACCCTTATTGGACTGGCGGCGAAATCGACTACTACACTGACACGCAAGAGCGGCGAGCCGTCCCTGACATGATAATGATAGACGGCCTCACGGCCCACTATTTCATTCAGCAAGGCTCCGACAAGGCAATGGTGTTCCTTCAGCTTTACCAATCCAACATGACGAACTTGCTGCACCAACGTACGAACGGCAACAAGCCGTACGAACGGAAGATTGTTGATGGAGGTTCTAACCCGTCTTATAACTGGAAGGTCGTCCACTAATGTCTCGGCTCAGTTACTCTCCGTTATCCGTCAAGAGTGATTTCACATCCTATTATGGGTTTCGTGGGATTGATAGGTCACGGGATGTAACGGCTCTTGAGACGGAGAAAGATCAAAACTTTTGGAAGCTGGAAAACTGTTTCGTTGACTATCGCGGCCAGTTAATTAGAGACCCGGCCTTCTACCTACATCAAGGGTCAAACCGATTTCCCGTCAAGTGCATTCGCTTCTACAATCGTGACGGGGTTGTCTTCGCAGAAGAAGACGCATCAAAAACTCACCTATCCTCTGACCGGGGCCATCGTCTTGAGGGCGCGCTTCCCAAGGACGCCATCGTGTCGATGACTAACTTTAAGGGTAAGGTGCATATCTTCTCTAAAGATAGCCGGATGTACCGCTACGACGGTTTCGAGTTCTCAACGTCCACATCTTCGATCAAGCCTCAGTTTGGGGTTCCTATCCAGCGGCGTCTAGCCGTCGCGGGCTTCAAGGACAGGCCCACTGTTATTGAGTTTTCTCGCGTAGACAACCCTGACATTTTTCTTGCCGAAGAAGCCCCGACCGAAGAAGTCACTAGGGCCGCCTTTATCGACATTTCCAACCTCATCGGTACTGCTGACCAAATCGTTGGCATGGGTACATTCGAGGCTAACCGCCTCGCCGTATTTACTAGGGACCAAACATTAGTCTACATCATCGACCCTGATTTTGAGCAATGGCAACTGGACAGCCGCGCCAACCTTCGTATTGGGTGTATCTCACACAACACCATTGCCAACTCTGGGTCCGACCTTCTTTTCTGCTCACGCCGAGGCATCCACTCGATCATGAGATCAGAGCAAAATGGCGTTACCATTTCCGAGGCATCCTTGTCGGATGAGGTTGAGCCACTCTACCAAGAGCTTGTGCGTACCACGCCCGACCCTGAGACGATTTCCGCCGTATTTGACCCTGACACCCAAACCTACCACATCTTCTTCCCCCGCCCCGGTGGCCGCACGGTACGCTTGAGTATGAACTTCCGCGCGGGATACGAGAACGTGAACTTCCAATTAGGCGACACGCTGCTACCACGCTGCGGCGGGTTTCTTGGCGGTCGCCTCATGTTCGGAACGTCAGACGGGGTGTACGAAGCTACAGACCGAACCTTTAAGCAAGACACTGGCTCATCAGACTTGCGGCGCTCGCCGATGATTGCTGAAACGCCCGTTCTTTGGCTTGGGGACTTTCTCGGCACCAAGAGAGCGCACACCTTTATCGTCCAAGCGACGGGTAGGGGGCGTTTCTACGTTGACTTCGTTGACGAAGTTGGTGGCGATATTGCCTCTATTGAAGTCAATCTTGACCGAATAGACGGAGACCCAAAGTGGGGTGATGCCCCATTGTATCATGACTATTCATACCCGTTTAATCATATATTCAGAGGCATACGATTGCGCTTCCGAACCGATGACAAAGATGCGGAAAGCGAAGTGACAGTGATCTCGTTCGCATTCTTAAACCACAAGGAGAAATAGAATGGCTCGCCTAAAAGTCCTATATCCAGGCAACCACACGAGTTCGTCGAATATCGGTGCTGATATCGAAAACATTGTTCGCTACCTCAACTCTGCCGAGGTAGGAGACTTCACGATCTCAGAGCTACTCAGTGTAATGTTTGACAATAACGGCACTTTAATTGCCCCAATTGACTTGCGTAACGATGCGGTTAATGGACTGCAATATCGTGCGGGCGTTTACACTGAGATCGAAGAAGGCTGGAAAACCATTGCGGCTGCTTCGGACCTCCGTGGAACTGCGGGCTCGGATGTGGGTACAATCGGCGCTCCGCTATTTTCTGCTCGCCAAGACTTAGTGGTAAACTCGGCTGACGATGCTGGCGCTATTGCCAACCCGACGGGCACGGTAGCATTTAACTTCTTGCATGAGGCGGCTGACGCTATCGTCGTGTACTTGAATGGCGGTTTGCAGGCCGTGACTTCGTACTCGTCGTCTTCCTCTGCTAACACAGTAACCCTTTCGTCACCTACCGAGGCAGACGACTTGGTTACGATTTACAAAGTTCAGTCATCGAACGATAGCGGCTTTGTACGTGAGGATGTAATCTCTGGTGCTTCTCAAGCGGTGTTCCCATTCGTACATACTGTAGACCAAAAAGTTCTAGTATATCGCAATGGTGTTTTGCAGCGTGAAGGCGGTACGAACGACTACACAACCCAACCCGCCAACTCTACAATCACGTTCACTTCTGCTATGATTGAGGGCGACCTAGTTACTCTGATGATTGTTGAGGACACCTCTCAGGTTCGGGTAAGTGGCTTGATGACGGAGGACAAATTCACTGATGCAAATGGCTTTGTGCCGTACAGCAAGCTATCCATCGCTGACGCTGAGATACCGCAGTCAAAAGTAAACGGCATCACGAGCCTCCTAATGAACCGTGGTCGCGTATATGTTTCCGCGTCTGAGCCTATTTCAGCCAATGCTGGTGACTTCTGGGTAGATACAGCATCAAGCCCCAACGTCCTAAAATTCTACAACGGTACGGGCTGGCTCCTTACGTCTCCCGATACCGGCATTCCGGCCTTCACCACGACCAACGCGCTCAACTTTTTGCGGGTCAACTCTACGGGTGGCGGTCTTGAATTTTCCAACATCGACTTCACGGCAGTCGTACCTAAAACGTACATCGGTGCTGCTGATGGGGTTGCTGGTCTTGATGCTACAGGTCGCCTGCCTATCGCTCAGTTACCTGACACGTTTGCCACGCGAAGCTACTTTTATCAGAATACTGGCTCCATCGTGAACGGTTCTTATGTTGTGACGCGGGCGTTCAAGCAGAACGTCCGTATTGATGCTGTTGCTGCGAAGACGACCGCTGGCACAGCCAACATCCAGCTAAAGATTAATGGCATCAACGCTGGCGATGTTATCCCGGTAAACTCAACTCTGACAGAGCAAAACCTGTCAGCTTCCATTGCCATCGACGCCACGACCACCTCTCGCGAGGTGGGTTTTGAAGTCACGTCAGCTACCGGAGTAACTGATATCGAAGTCACTTTGGCAGCCGTCATCACCAATGTCTGACCTTAATCTCAGCCCACAAGAACAGCGCATCGTCGATTACCATAACGGTTCGATGGGTTCTGGTCGTGTGGGCAGGGATGACCAAGGCAGACCTATGACAGTCTATTCTACAGGCATCAGGGTCGAGCGCGGGCCGCACAAAGGTAAGTTTGTTTCGGTTCCCGGTTGGGTGCCAAGCGTAAACGCAGACAGACCTTTGACCGAAGGCGAGGCTTTCGATCATTGGGAAAGCCAAATTAACGAGGGCAAATGGCCCTTTTACGAAAGCGGCGCTGAACTAAACAGCCGTTCTCAAGATATACATGGGATTATGGATATGGACGCTGATCTAATTCACATCAACGAAAATGAGAGCAAGATACTTGGAAACGCTGATAACAATCCGAACCTCCGAGGCTTGATGGACGTACAGCCGAAGCAGATACCTACCGTCAAGAATGACCTTGGGTATTTCAACGCAGACGATCACCGTCAGATCAAGCGGCACCTTCCTAATCCTATGGCTCCTGATGGCTCGTCTGCGGGGCCGATGGCCACCACGGGTATGCACTACGTTGACCGAGACGGAGAATTATCGACGGGGATGCGCGGAGAGAAAACGCCATCTCACCTTTCAAAGAACCAAGATACAGCCGAGACATTCCTTGCCGCTGAGATGGCTCGAAACTCAATGGAGCAATTGCGCGCTTCTCTTCCGCGCGACATTCAAGATGGCCTCAGAGGTGATATGTTTTTAGAGCGCGCCAACGACGGCATGTACAGTCTCTTAGTGGGCGATGATGAAAGTGGCTATGTGGAGATGTCGTACGGCAAAGATCAATACCAAGACGCCTTACAAGACGTTAAGCGCGCGATGAACTACGTCGCCCATACGGGTGATGCGAAGATGGATGCTGGCTTCATGGGCCGCGCCTCCTCTGCGTACCGTTACAACGGTTACTCAAAAGCTCAACTTAGCAAGATTGCGCAGGACAGAATGAACGAGCTTCAGACTGATCCGTACAACACACCCGCAAAAATTGCAGCCGCTTTGTCAGAGATTGACGCCCTCAACGATGAAGAAAGCCGACTGGATAACCTAGATCGAACTAGAGAGCTTTCCTACTCTCGTAGGGCTCTGGATCGAGAAGCGAAGATGCGTGCATCCAAAATGATGCAGTAAGGACGACAGTAATGGCTAATGGGCCATATAGTTTTCAAAAATAAAGGAGCCTGTGATGGCATTTAGTACAGAGATTTTCGGTCCAAACACCGGAACTTCAATCGCGGATCGCCGCACTGCTGGTTCCGCAGATCAGTCATCGGCAGATCAAGGTCGCGGCGGAGACAACATGATTGTTCGATCTTCCCCGTTCACGATCAAGTTGCTTCAAGACATCGGTGGCGCAGGATCGTTCAACCCTGAGACGGGTATGCTCGAATTTTATGACCTCGACGACTTGGTGAAAAAGGCCACTAATCGAAAATGATTGAGTACAGGAGCGCTACAGTGGATGATTTGGTTCAGATTGTTTCTCTTATCGAAGAGATGCACGCCGAAACATCTTGGGGTGGCGATCCTAACTTTAAGTTCATTCCTGAAGATATGGCCCGCAACGTCATTGGATACATAGAAAATCAGCCTGAGAGCTTTGCTGAAATAGCGGTCAAAGAAGATCGTTTAGTGGCGGTTATATTGGGTGATTACGGTCACATGATTTTCAATCGCAGCGTACGGCAAGCTCGTGAGAAATTGGTTTATGTCGTTCCACATCTTCGGGGTGGAATGATTGGCCCTCGTCTAATGAAGAGCTTTGTAAAATGGGCAAAGTCTACAGGCGCGGCTGAAATAATTGGTGGGGCGAACGCGGGCATTAGTCCAGAGCGCACACAGAAACTTTGGAGCTTACTAGGGTTAGCTCCCTTTGGATATACAGTTAGGGCTAAGGTATGAGCGCGTACACATTTAACGACCTTTGCGGGTTTGGTTGGAACAAGAACTTAAATATAGTTCATTGTAATAGTAGTGATGATGTTAGCAGTGCAAAGCCGACAGATGACCCTGACAGCAGCAGCAGCTACACCCCTTCACCAGCGCCAGCGCCAACTGTTTTCAAGAACGACTACAGCGGGGCTGTTCCGGTGCTTGATACGATGTCTGCTGTAGAAGACAGACGGGACAATGATAGTCCTGCTCCAGTTTCAAATAGTCCTGCTCCAGTTTCAAACAGCAACTTCGGCAATGGCTTCAAGGTGTTAAAAATCCCCAACTTCACGGTAAAGTCTGGCGACACCCTTAGCCAGATCGCCAAGGATAATAACACGACTGTTGAAGCTATTGCTGAAGCCAACAACATTTCTGATCCTAACAAAATTCAAACTGGCCAGAACTTGAGTATGCCTGGGGGCAACACCACCACCAACACTAGCCCCGCCACGGGAAGTCAAAACACCACCCGTATGGACATTGCGAACAGCATTACCAAAAACGACGGCAAGACCTACACGGACGGCAAACTTTTAAACGATAGTGACGGTTCACTCGTTACTGAGACTACAGACTGGCAAGAATTGGCGAACATGCTTACTCCGAGCGATGGCACGTCATACGATGATGGTCAGCTTGTAGTTGGCAACGACAATACCATCCGTATGGAAATTGCCAACAGCATTACCAAAGACGACGGCATGACCTACACAGACGGCCAGCTTTTAAATGAGAGTGACGGTT
>TARA_R110002074_G_scaffold251741_8_pt1 | contig 21189 bp, 35 predicted proteins | sample TARA_R110002074 | Tara Oceans TARA_R110002074 (sample SAMEA4397215) | marine metagenome | biome: Polar Biome; feature: [MIX] marine epipelagic wind mixed layer (ENVO:01000061); material: water (ENVO:00002006), including particulate matter (ENVO:01000060) such as... | depth 10-100 m | reverse complement strand
CCTTCTGCCGTCGGCATACTCCCAAGCAGGACCGTCTTCACGGTGGAGTTGGTCGTTGAGGTACCACCACTTTGTGCCGTCGGGATACTCAACGGCAGGACCGTCTTCACGGTGGAGTTTGCCGTTGAGGTACCACTTCTTTGTGCCGTCGGCACACTCAATGGCAGGTCCGTCTTCACGGTGGAGTTTGCCGTTGAGATACCAATACTTTGTGCCGTTGGGATGAACTTGAACAGTATATTCAATCATTTTAATCTTCCTATATTTTAATTTCCAGTAATAAGTGGGCTCTCTGGGACTTGAACCCAGGACCATCCGGGTATGAGCCGGGTGCTCTGACCAACTGAGCTAAGAGCCCGTAAATCTATTATTCTTCATCATAACCAGTTTTCTTCGACATCGCCACAAGCCATGCTCCAAAAACTGGGATCGACGAAAAAAACGCAAAAAGAATGTTCCACTCACCGTGACAATTCATTAAATGTACCATTCTAATCTGCTTTAGCTGCGATTTGGCAGAAGGCTAGGTGTCTTTGTTGCGCCCAAAACGGCACGCAGTTCTACGTGCTTAAACTCCACGTATCCCATAATTAGCAATCCATACGCAGCTTCCATCTCACTAACTAGAATAGCAGCGCACGACATAATCCAAAAAATATATACTGAAATGTAATTGTTCATGTTTACTTCCTTCGTTTGGTGGTTTAAGAGTGGGGAGAGCGGGACTTGAACCCGCGCATCTTCGGCTTATAAGACCGACGCCTTTACCAACTTGGCCATCTCCCCTTAAGTTTTTCAATATCACACACTATTCAGTGTGGTCTTGGTCTTAACAAGCGATAGAATTCCTTCCAAGTAAAAAAGACGTCATCTGCCGATACTCCGAGACAACTAATCCAGAGGTTGCCCTCGGAATCATCAGGCGCGTCTGGTATGTTATATACTGCTTTTGACCAACTTTCCATGTCTTCTTCAATTTCTTCTTCAGTAGCATCAGTTATCCAGATATTAAGCACTTTATTCTCCTCACTACTGAATGTGGTCTCGCGGAAGTCAGAAGGCATCTGTGAGCGGTAAGCGAACAGGCACTGCATGACTAGGAGAGTCTTCTGGCTGACTAGACGTGGCGTTTGCTAGATCATGCCCCTTAAGACATACCTTATCTATATACAATGCAAACCTAGCGATACGCTTATAGTGTTCTGTCGTGTCCTCCAACGAACCAAACAACACCGCATCGGCAGCCACATGGACTTTGCTAGCCAATCTGAGAAGTGCTCCAAACCTCGTTTTTTCACATGAATTAATGGCCCTCTCTAAACCGCCAGGACGATACTGCAATAACGCAGTAGCAATCCAAAGGCCATTTTTAGAGACAATTACGCTAACAGTCCAGCCATCGTATGTGAATGTTTCGGGGGGGGCTGACTTTTTACTAGTCGAGTTCATGTTTGTTCTCCGTTGTTTCCTGATGGTTATACGCGATATTAGGGAGCAGGTCAAGAGTTAAATTGTTTTTGTTGATGCACTATGTATTCTTCAAGAGAGTGTGGCTTACTGTAAGGAAACTTTCTGGAGTCTATCTTCACAAGTTTGATGCCTCTTTCGGAGCACATTCGCTCTTTGATGTCGTCCCTTCTTTTAACTTTTTCAAAAACTTCATGCCCCCCAAAAAAGTCTACGGCTTCGTAATGTTGGAGACCTTGATATTCAAAAGCCAAGTTTAACTCTTCATTATAACAATCAAGTTCAAGAAGGCGACCCGTCTCTGGATTTTTTAGCCACTTTGGCCTAACATTAGGAAACTTCTTGCCATACACTTTTTCTAGTAGTTTTCTCAAGAGCTTTTCGCCATGGCTTTCGGAGTGAGCGTTCTGCTCTTCAAGAAAATTATTGTAATTTTCCCTGTGCCATGGCGTATCCTCGCACAAATCACATTCAAATCCAAGCACAGGATATTTATCATAGTCTCGATGCTTTAAAAGACGCTTATCTACTGTAAGCCTAACTTTATAGCCACTGTTCTCTGGCCATTCTCGCAGGTATGACTCCGTAATCGGTTCACCGTGCTCATCTAATTCATAGTCGCCCCATACATGGTCAGGGGCATAAAAATAAGCGCCGGGACGGTTGCAAAGATAAACAAAAGTAATAGAATCCCCATTATCTTGTGAGCTTAATATTTCATGATCCATGGAGCCTCCTAGCACTAAAGGAAAGCACTACTTACCAACCCATCGGGCATCACCCACGGTCATAACAGGCTGATAAGCGCCTTTGTTAAAAGCTGGTGCAGAACAACGCGCTCGGAAACTGGCGATTCGGTGGGCATCCTTATCCCCACACTCAAGACATACAGCATAGCCAAGCTTTGCCCGCTTGATATTGTATTCTTCTCCGCACTCACGGCAATGTACGATGTTTTGGCTCATTATTTTCTTTCCTTTAACTGCAAGAAGCGCAATACAATCCTAGAAAAAAACCAATAATCGCGCTTTTTAGTGTGATTGACAGGATAAGAACAACAGATAATAAGCTCATTCTTCCGCCCCCTGGTTACTTTCCAATACTTCCAAATCTCGGCTAAAAACGCACTTGGTGCTCGTAAGGTCTGGCATATACACATCAGTGTATGAATTGGATCTTATAGTGTAAACCGCCGTCACAATACCCCATGCCCCACAAGCATAGTCGTATTCGTGAGTATTTACACGAACCAACTCTCCGACTTTAAACACAGGCTGTGGAAGCTTAACCTTCAGTTCTCTTAGATATTTTTGGTATATCTTTTCGCTTCGTTCGGGTGACATTCGATATCCTCAATACTCATGTGGCTTGCTACAAAGGTTTGCTCTGTCGAGGGAGACCATAACAAGTAAGAGGGAGACCAGTCAAATTCTTTGCTCTTTTCGTGTGCGACATCTTTGACAATCGCGAGAAAACAATTGGGCTCGGAGGTCTCGTAATTAAATGTAACCCTTACCATGTCACCTATATTAAAGTTTTTATTGCTAACCTTGCACCTCCGATTCTAACTCGGTCTCAGTGACAATATCAAAATTTGTAGCCCTTAACCAAGGAGATGTTATATCTGGGCGCTTTGATAACCCAGAGGCTTCGCACCAGAATACTTTCAAATAAATAGTTTCCGTTTGCGTATCGTGAGAACAACACCAACAAGAACTGCTATCAACTACAATTCCCCACCGGCCTTCGGACAGTGGCAAAGTATCAAACATAGAGTCCCTCACAATCGTGCCTATGGGGTATTCACTGGAAGCCTTCTGCTCCCTAGCTATCCCCATAGTCATCCTCGCTAAGAAGGTCCAAGTCTTCAAAGGCATTAAGATCGGGATCGATCGCGTACAAATCTCCAAATAAATCGTTATCACGGTTTTCCAGAACCACTGGGTTTCCTGGGTGTGGGACAATTTTATTCAGAAGCCTTACTAAGTCCCTCAGTATCGCTGAAGCTTTACTAAAAATTAAATATCTTTCCCCAATCGTCTCGGGCAGCATTTCCGGTGCCCTCGCGCTCGTGTAAACAAGTTTATACGGGTCAGAGCTTACGAATGACTCCAACTCTTTTAAAGCTTCCTCTTCATAGAACTTGCTCAAGCTATAAACAACCTCAACTGATTCGAGATTGCTTGCCCTTTTCTTTTTCATCGTGCCTCACTTTATCCACAAAAACACTAGCAAAGAAGCAGCTTCAGGTCAAGAGCAACACTTCATATTGACATTATGTCATCATAAGTTTGGTTCTTGATCTCCGAAAGACGATCAAGTTCCCCAATTCGTCTCAACAACTTAAATGCAAGATTCTTCGTCGACATCTCTCCAGCTTCTTGCTCAAGACCTGCCTTCCTCATGTCTCTAATTTTAGCTTTTAACTTCTTGGCATGTTCATAAGCCTCAATCAGATCTCCCTCTTCTCGCATGTCTTCCACCTGATCTATTTTTTCGATGAAAGATTCCGTTTTTTTCTTAATTTCTGTGACGTTGACCACACTATCAGTTCTCTCTGGCTTAACAATCCACTCGTCGTTCATCAGGGAGTACACGCCAGTGGAAGTATGGGGCTCATTTTCATCCTGCACGTACAACTCAACCTCATGGTCCTTGATGGAGATGTCATGCCGCATGTTCCACGTTGTTGTAAGTGCTCTAAAGAGACTCTTTAACATCTCTGTATCATCATCTATTTCAGAAAAATCGGTTATCAAGTGAACATCTAGATCCGAGTATTTTGACCAATTATAATTAGACAAAGAGCCAGTAAGCACAATGTCACTAATCTCTATTTCAAAGCCCATATTATCTATGAAATTTTCTGCTATCTCCAATAATCTAGCAGTTACCTCTCTGTCTAGAGAATCGGGATCATCCCAGAATTTAGTATTCAAACTCTGTTTCGGCTCTAGGGTGGCCAAATCAGTGTCCTCAATCGCCTCTTCTAGCGCCCCACCGAAACCAGGTGGAGCAGATAAGGACCTTCTGTAACTAGGCTTGACGCTGTAAGGTGGCGTATTTTTAGCTCCGCCAAGACCAATCACTCGTTTCTTCTTCCTAGAGTGTCCTCTTCTGATGCGTTTTTGGTATGACTTAATCTCGTCAAGTTTTAATAAGTAGTCTTGCCATTTTCGCATGCTAAAAGCCATAAATACGAACCTCCAATATTGTAAGTAGTTTTAAATTTTGATTGTCATCTTCTGGGGTACTTGAATTATTTTTTAGTTAACAACTTCCCTGCCACTGAATCTGGCCCTATCTTTGAAGTAACAACTTCCTCAAGTGTGAAATTGTCTATAAATGATTTCAGTTCACCAAATCCCCTCTTGTAATCAGGCTCCATAACGACCTCGGTCTTGCCACCATGACCATGAATTGCGCGAACCTCACCAATATTATCGTAAACTGTGACAGATGGGTGATCAGAGAGCCAGGTTACAGCAACTCTTCCGTTATCAAAAACGAATCCCTGAGCTACTCTACCAGTACCGGACACTCCAGACTCATCCTCAACTCTATTCAAATAAAAAACTTTCATTATGACCTCATATCGTTATTCATAAAGCTTGAATGTCAAAATTCTCTCAAAGCTGTGATTGTTTCTTGATAATCTTTAACTTCGTAAGCAAAATCAGCAACCTCTTCGTAAGCTAAGTTTGAACGACACATGGCTTCGTATATTGGGTAGTCATTACCTCCATGCTCTAGCCGGTCTCCGTAAAAGACTATGCTATGATCTGGATTTTTGTCTTTGACCTCGTTGTAGGCTTGTGCTTTATTCCACCCTGTTGGGTATATGTCTAGACTAATCTGACCTCCAAGCGCCACGTCTAGGCCAGCAAAGCTAGACATGATCTTGTCTCTCAAAAGTCTTCGCTCCCGATATGTAGAGTCCCACTGGGAGTATTCTTCTCTCTGCTCAAGCGTGCAGGCTCTTCCAACTATACTAAAGTTTACCATCCCAGGGCGATTTTCGATGTGACGCCCTGTCTTGACGTGATAAGGTGAGCTTTCCAAAAGACTCGAAAGAAGTCTTTCCAGATGGGGGTTCATCTGGTATTCTCTTTCACGCAGAAGTGTTCCATCTGAACCATAAAGGGCATTGCCAGAGCAAGTATAAATGCCCTGAGTCAGTGCTAGAACTTCACTTGGAACTTGCTCCTTGACCTTCTCCCAGTCACTGCCAGTGACCAGAAAAACTTTGTTCTCTTTACAAAAGTTGGAGAAGAACATCACCATGCTTTTTGTCATAGGCTGTCTGTGTGGTGTCAGCGTACCATCTATATCAAACATAAAAATTCTTTTCACTAAGCATCTCCATATGGTTCTTGGGATAGCAGCATCTGAGAGTACAGTTCTCTCTCTAGAGCGTCAAGTAATTTCTCACCCATCGCATCTTGGTTCTGAAGTTCTTGGCTGTTGTAAAGTTCAACGAAATGATCAAACTCTTTCTCAAGATTTAGCTTTTCACTCTTTAGTAATGCTAGTTCAGCATATAATACTCGTGCTCGATATGTCAAGAAAAGATTGCTAACAAATTGTACAATTACAATTATAATTAAATATTCCATTTTTTTATTCCAAAAAGTCCAGTATCTCTAGCACGCTAACAGGTACTTGGTTAGCTAAGACAATGGTGGAGTTTGCAACATACTCGCCACTGATCCCTCTAGCCAATTCAATCCCGTTCAACACGCCAACAATCTGACCCTTCTCATTCAAGATAACCGATCCTGATGCTCCCATCCAGGCATATGACTGTAAAATCAAAGAACCGTCCTCTGAGTATCCAGAGATTATCCCTTGTATCGTCAAAGGCCCGGTCAAATTTGGAAAACCTGTGTACATCACATTTTCAAATACTTTTGGATCTACTCTCTTGATCGTTGCCAGAGGGATGGAATTCTTATCCACCTCTCGCTCCAGTGCTAGAAATGCAAGGTCCTTCTCTTTACTTTCAATCAAAACAAATGCGTTATGAGCACCACCTTCATCCATTACCATAACACTTAAAGCATCCTCGATGACATGATGAGCAGTCAAGACATAGTGCTTTCCTCGGTAATCAACGTAGGCTCCCGATCCGTGCCCGACACCATCCGGTGTTAGAGTCACAACCTTGAAGCTGCTTGTCCGTGAGAGTACTTCAGGTTTTATAAAGATGTTTGCACAATGTTGTGATTCCGGCATACGAAGCGTACTAACATCCCAAGAAGTCTGACATGAGAAAGAAAAAACTATCAAAAACAATAATACTGCTCTCATGGCAAATCACCGTTATAGCTTGAGACACAGCTTTGGTTCTCAATAGACCACAAGACGGCATCATAAAGAAAATCAATCTTTTTATCCATGCCTTTCACCTGTTGCTCAACCGATAACAATCTTCTTTCGGCACCTAAACTGCTAGTATTAGTCTCTTCCAAAGCTGTGATTCTTAACTGGGTTGTGTAATAAAAGCCAGAAAGTGCAACAACAAGGCCACCAACCATAAAGACTTCTTTTATACTTATTTCACTTAAGTTGATCTTCATTTTAACTTCTCCCGTAATTAAAGTATCTGTGTAGTATCTTGCTGTAGAGAGCACCTGCATCATAGTCCTGGTATGTCTCGTCAGTTACCCAGGCATGATCAGTATGTTCATCGCTTAATTTTATTGTTCCCTGCCAATCTCTAGTTATGAAAAAGCTAGTTTTCCCACTACTATAAATTAGGGTCAAATCTTTCTCGTTAATTGATAAACCAGTTTCTTCTAGAACTTCTCTGACGGCTGACTCTTCAACACTCTCTTCAAATTCCGAATGTCCCCCAGGGAAATCCCACTTTTCCCCATGACGCATGTCCGACCTTCTTTTGAGTAAAAGCAGTTTAACACCATCTAGAATCAAAACTTTGCTTACTTCACGTTTTGGTTTTTGACTGTTCTCTGTCACGAAGAGTCTCCACTGTTTCTCGAATGACTGCATTTCATATCTTCTTTATACTTCTTGGTACTATTGAGACCACATGAACCCCTGGAACGGTCTTTCCGTTGATGCCGGGGATTAAGACGGTTCGGGCATATGTAACTGGCCTCATTGAAGCTTCCGGTATGAATTTGACACGAATCGTAGACCTTCTTTCAGTGTCTCTTGCGGTGTCATCCGATGGTTCAGACACAATAGTTACTCCCGTAATAGATCGTATTCTTGCAAAGCGATCCTCAACGATGCCCTTCTTTTCCGTGTCGAAGCGTATATCCAACTCGATCTGATGTTGACCCGATGAAACTCGCTCAACCAACAGATCGCGGAAGTCTTTGTGGCCCATGTTAGAGATACTTTCTTTAAATATCCTGTTTAATTGGTAAAAATTCATTTTTTACCCCTCCTTTGCAAGCCAATCTTAAATGACCTCACCCTACTTTCACTTATTTCGTCTTGTTGTGTCGTAGGTGAGGGCGACGGTGACCTAGAAAACAAGAGATCGACGAGTTCATCACTATCTTCGGCTTGGCTTTTCGACTCTTTCCAAATCTCATCAACTACTTTTCTGACGGCTCTCGTTATATCACTTATGTTGTTATCGAGATACAGGGCCATATCTTTAATTAAGCTAAACGAGTCTTCTGCGGTTAGGAGTGGGAATTCTATACCAAAGTGGTAACCAACATCATAATCTTTTTTCATTTGTGCTTTTTTTATATCATCAGGCGTCATCCTGTTGTCATCAAATCCTCCAAAACGCTTTGGAGGAGATTCAATTTCAAGTTTGAACGATATACCCGACATCGCTCCACCCAACTGCATCATGCGTGATAAGTCTTTTTTTGGGGCCGATGACATCCCCGGTAAATCAAGTTGTCGCAGTTGTTTTCGAGTGTCAGCCCTGGCGGCCATCTTGAATGCAAGACGGATCTTAGCCTGAAATTGGTCATAGGCTCGGTTACCCGGAGTTGATGATTTTTCCAGGCTGGCTTTAAAAACGTCATAGACAGCCTTTTTAGTAATTGGGTCCACATATGGGTATTTACCCACAAAAATCGCCTCACGATCTGCGTTGCGAATAAGGATCCCGTCAGATAAATCATCCTCATCGTATACGACATCAATATTTTTAAATTCTAGTTCGTCAAATTCTCTCATCAACTTTAAAATCTCTGGGGTTTCTAAATATCCAGCGTCTGCCAGCTCAACTTTCATAGTACCTTCTATCTTTTGAAAACTTGAGTCAAGAGAAGAATATTCATTCAATTGAGTATCAATTGAGTCGAGATCAGTCGTAACATGGGAAGAGTCTATTTGGACTTGAATGAATTTTGTATCTCCATGAAGCTCTTCCGACACTTCAACTTGTGGATCATCTAAGTCTATATTTTCATCACTTAAAGCATCGTACACTATTCTCCCGAGACGTCTGTTCTGGTCGTAATCCCTATAAGATGGTAAGGGTTTGCGGTCTTCACTTTCTGCCCACTCATCTGACATCACAAAAGAAAATATGACGCGCATACTGCTTCTGGCGATATAAGCCACATCATCATCATAGCCATAGTCCGTATCATCTTCAAGTTCCGTGTAGATACTAATATATTCCAAATCATCTTGATAATATTCAGTTAGCTCCTGGAGTCTGGCTTCGGCCTGCTCCAACAGTTGCTTCTTGAGAACCACATCAGTCTTAATAGAAGGCACCTCACCAAGGATGTACTCTGCTAATCTTCTACCTTCATCCTCATCGCCTTTTTCTTCGCCTGTCTCTTTGATCTCGACAGCACCAGATTTTTTAACAAAATCTGTTATCATGTCCCATAGGCTGTACTGCCTTTCTCCAATAGTTACAAACTCCGGTGGTATCATATTTCCATACACTGCACCCGGCGTATACTTCTTACCCTTTATTTGGTGTATCACCTTGGTGGATTCATTGAATTCTATTGTAACAAGATACTTAGGCTTAACTCCAAGCTTCTTTCCAGGTTTTCTGTAGCGTAAAGAATACAATGTGGAATCACGCGCCCCAGAGCCACAATGACTCATCTCTTCACCTTCGACTTCGCACTCATGAACCCCTGTGTTGTACCAATAAAATCCATCTTCAAAGTCAATGAAGAAATCTTCAGTGGTTTCTCTTTGTGAAAATTCTCTTTCAACCATTTCCGAGAAAGCACCTATGTAGGACACCTCACCCTCTTTCCTCAGCAGGTCTGAGTCTTCTTGGATCCATCGCAAATCTTTAAAAAAATTAGGATCCTTGTTCAGGATTATCTGTAATGGACGAAGAACAGTCAGTGCGTTGAATAGTGGCTGAAATATGAAAGTTTCTCTAAGAAGAGATCCCATCAGTTTTCTGAAGTCTGCACTACTGCCCATGTATGAGTCGACATTTGTTTCTGTTGCGCCAGGCTGTTCCAATATCAATTTCACCACATATTTTTCGTACAGAGAAATCATCGACTTATATATTTTCTTTAACTCTTTGTAGGGGATCGTCAACTCGCCACTTGTGTCGCCAATCATTCGAGCTTTTAAGTCAATATATGCATCATTTAATTTAGTACGCTCTTCCCCCCCTTTAGGAAGACCCGATTTACGAATTATTCGCCTATGAAGGCTATCGATTGAGTCTTGGAAATCGGACCAGTTTACATTGGAGTCTCTATAGTTTGTGACAGTATTGGCCTTTATGAAGTTGCCAATCCAGGTTTGTATTTTATCTCTGACATTCCCTGGCTCTATCTCAAAATAGCGACCCCTTATTTCATCAACGATTTCACTTGGGAGCCCTATGTCTTCTACCCCCTCTGTTAAAAGCCACTTGCTCCAATTCTCGTGCAATTCGCCATACTTCATGTGCAGAACTCCTATACTTAATAAATAGTTCCGCCCAGACGTTTAACCCCTCTTGTAGTCGTCTTCTAACCTTACCACATCTTCTAGCTCCGTGGTGCTAACTTCTAGCAGTGTTACGTCAGTTAAGTTATCCGCACAGAACCTATGCACCGTACCTGGAGTGACGTGCCATGAAGAGCCAGGACCTAATACATTTATATCAGAACCATCTGCACCCAGCTCTAATGTTAGGATCCCTTCAAGAACATGTATAGTCTCGTCTTTAACCTGATGATACTGGCGCGAAAGCCTATGCCCACGGTGTATCTCTAACATTTTCCCAATGTAATATTCTGTTTCGGCCCATATAATTTCTCGACCCCAAGGCTTTTCCACAATCCTACTCATGTTTACCCCTTTAAAATTTGCTTCTGGCTCAGCAGTTTCTGAACATGGGATGCTTCACCAACCACTGTTACAGTCTTCCCGTCATTGAAAAATAAAGTAGAAAATGAGTGCCCCTCACTTAGGCCAAGTCTCCTGTTTGCATGTTCCAGAATTGTTCTAGACTCTGGGCTTACACTTACTTTCTTAATCCATTTTGGATTAAGAAAGCACTCTTCCAAGGTATAATCCCCGGTTGAGCCAGGGACTGGGATAACTTCCACTAATCTAACGTAGCTCATCACTCTTCTCCCTCATGGTGTGTCGTGCGGCAAGCTTGTATAATGTTCGTTATATCGTTCAACGCTTCGTCCATATTATACAAGCAGCTTCTCAAATGTTCCACCAATGGCAAAACTGCATGCCATTCTTTTTCTGGCCAAGAACTCAACTCTCTAAGCCTAGACGCCAGTAATTCAAAGTCATCCTCTGGGGGTCTACTTGTGTCCACCAATTCCGCCAGGAGTGTCAAGATATTATAGGATGGTAGGTTAAGTGTGACTCTATATCTATCACCCATTCCCAACCTCCACTATTGCATGCCCAGTAGTGATTAGGGTACCAGCTGCCGAAGATGCATTCTGCAAGGCACATCGCGTCACTTTTGCCGGGTCTATCACTCCAGACTCAAGCATGTCCTCAATCTTTTCAGTTGCAAAATTCCACCCATTGTACTTTTCTTCGTTTAACAGTCTATGTAATACAATGTCTGGACTCTGACCCGCGTTGCTCGCCATTTGCCTCAGTGGTGCTGTGCAAGCTCCGACCACTGCTGCGTAGCCTAGCGCACGATCATCTTCCCAGTTCCCAGCACCTGAATGGATGTACTTCAAGTCCTCGACTGCTCTGAGTAGGGCTACGCCTCCCCCCGGCACGATCCCCTCGTCCATTGCAGCTTTTACGGCCTCAACAGCGTCTTCGATTCTATGCTTTTTTTCAATCATTTCAATTTCAGTTGCAGCCCCAACACGGATGACTGCAACCCCACTTGCCAAACGAGTAATCCTTTCCTGAATTGTCTCACATTCATTAAGGTTATCGGTCTGTTCAAGCTCAACCTTCAGGCTTTCGATCCTTTTCTCAACCAGATTCCAATCGCCCTTTCCACCCACGATGGTGGTTGCTCCCTTCAGTATATCAATTTTTGAACACTGCCCCAGGTCCACTAGTTTAAAATCACTCAAATTTGAATCAGATGACTTTGAGAACATCTTTGCACCTGTTGCAATACACAAATCTTGCATAATGCTTCGCCTTTCCTGTCCGTACCTGGGAGCCTTGATGGCTGCTATTTTCATCGTTCCCCGAATACTATTCATAATCAAAGCAGCTAAAGCTTGGCCCTCAATCTCGCTAGCCACGATGACCAGTGGCCTTCCTTCCCGAGCCACAGGCTCCAGAACTGGGAGCAGTTCTTGAACTTGGGTTAACTTATCGTCTACAACTAATACAAAGGCATCCTCATGTGATACTGCGCCTCTCCTCTCTTCATTAATAAAAGCGCCAGCTGCATATCCAGAATCGAACCTGAATCCCTCTATGAGGTCTAAGGTAGTATCGATTGACCGAGCCTCCTCGATCAAGAGACTTCCATCCTTGCCGGCGGCGGTTATAGCTTTTGCTACTAAGGAGCCAATTGTATTATCATTATTAGCAGAAATTGTAGCGATGTGCGAGATGTCCTCTTCAGACCTGACAGGCAAAGACATTTCTTTTAAATTTGTCACTATATCAACCACAGCCATGTCTATGCCCCTCTTAATCTCTATAGGACTAGCCCCAGCGGTGATATGTCTATAGGATTCATTCAGAATAGCATGTGCCAAAACAGTGGCAGTTGTAGTGCCATCACCCGCTTCGGAGTTAGTCTTTCGGCTGGCTTGCTTTATGACATGGACAGCCGCATTTTGGAATGGCCCTTGTAGCTCTACGAATTCTGCAACCGTAACACCATCCTTGGTTATGACAGGGTTGCCCTCTTTGCCTCTAAGAATAACATTCCTTCCTCTCGGACCCAAAGTGGAAGAAACATATTTTGCCAGAACACTTACTCCCTCCAGGATCTCTCTTTGCAAATCTTCGTTGTTCATAAAATGCTTTGTCAATTTAACCTCTATTTAGTGGGTATTATACGGCCATGTGTTCGGATAGTCAAGAACATTTTTACAAAATTTCATCTGCAATCCCATATTCAATCGCCTCTTCGGCTGAAATATAAATGTTCTCGTTCTTTCTCAGCATACGCCTAATCTGAGATACAGACAAATCAGAGTTTTCTGCTAAGCAATCAATGTACATCTCCTGAATCTTTTTCACTTCTTTGAGTTCGTGCTCCACAACGTTTATGGCTCCAGCTTGACCAGTAATCACATTATGGATCATAATTCGAGTGTTCTTCCCCAACTTGCGATGGCCTCTTGAGCCAGCAGCTAATAAGACAACACCAGCAGACATTACCTTACCAATGCCAATGGTAGAAATAGGGACGGTCTTTTTTACTTTCTTCATGATGTCGAAGATAGCAAACATCTCATATGCACTGCCACCTTCGGTATTAATGAAAAACTTAAGTTCATCAGGCTCTACCTCCTCGGCTGGTGTGCTTTCTGGACTTTGGCTAAAATATTTTTCAGCCAAAAGAAGATTCAGAACAATGCGACTGCTATTCTGTTCGTTCACCTCCCCGGTAAATATAATAGTACTCCTCTCTTCACCAGACGGATCCCCCAGCAGAAAAGAGAGATCTGCTGCGTCGATCTTCTGTTCATCCAGGGCGTCCTCTGTGATCTCTTCTTTGTCTTCACTTGACATTTTCTCTCCTAATTGTTTCAATATGTTTCATCACTTCACTCCAATTGAAAAATTTTACATCATAAGTTCCTTTTTCATAAGCTAAGTTAATTGTCTCCAATACAGAGATTTTCCAAATACGGAAAGACTCTTCGTCCATAATTTTGATGGTTTTAGCTAGGTTGTCATTCACCCCAAGCTGGATCATCGAGTCGTATTTTATTTTCAACAAAGAAGTGTAGCTCTCGGTACACATAGCAAGAAGCACCAGAACAGCACTCTCTGCCTTTAACTGCCAAGCATGAGCAGAGTTCCAGGATAGTATATAATCAAGAATGTATTGACTCAAAAACCCAAGGCAGAACCCTAGTGCCAAATGATAGAAATGTACTTCCACTCACACTCCATAAAAAAACGTGCTATACCTTTTTGGTATAGCACGTTTAACCAGGCAAGTCAAAACATCTTATCTAGAAATCTTTTTAATTCTCTCAAGGATTCTATCAGTCACATCTTCAATCTGCTGCTTCCGGCCCGCAACCGAACGACGCTTTCTAGATTCGGTTAATTTTTGAATGCGGCGAGTAACACGCTTCGTGATTCGGTCTACTGCCTCGTCCAGGTCCATGACATCATCATCATCATCATCCATATCAAGATCAACATCGAGACTATCTAGGTCAACCCCATCGTCTGGCTCTTCACCGAGTTCTTCATCTCCCTCTTCAACATCGACAGACACACCAAAAGGCTCAAGTGCATCACGAACGGCTCGCGCAACTGCCAATCCTACCTCCTCTGCGATGTCTCCACCTTCGGAAGGCGGGGCACCACCAACAGGAGCGGCGTCCTCATCATCAATCCCCATATCCAGTTCTTCGTCATCAGCATGCATCTTCTCACCCAGTTCGCGCATACCCTCGTCCACTTCATGAGCGCCTTCTTCTAGCTCATGCATACCTTCTTCTACCTCTTTGCCACGCATGCCCTCTTCCATTTCGTGGGCACGCTCTTCTAAGTCATGCTCTCTTTCCTCAAGCTCGTGCTTTCCTTCCCTAATCTGGGTTTTAGAAAGGAAGTTATCAGTTAAGCCACCTATGTTGGCATATTTCATAAATTGTCGAATCTGTGTTTCGGATAAAAGTGTTTTTTTGCTCATAGTAAAAGTTCTCCTGACTTGTCAATAATAAATAGTAGGCTTAACACGAAAAAGACCTTGTTATCGCTTAGTTTCTTTTTCTATAATATCAAATATACTTTCCAACTCATCATCAGATAATCTTAAATCACTTATTTTTTGTTCAGCTAGTCGACGCTTCATCGCTGACTCTCTGGCCCAACTTTTTGGAATATCCAGCATCTTGTTTTTAATCTTGTCAACATAGCTTAGTATGTCTTTATCTTGCTTGATATATCCTTGAACCATATATCGGAAGAAAGATGCTTGAGATATACCGTCTTCCTCCAGCAAAATTCTAAAATCAGCATACCTCTTATCGGAATCATAGAAAACTATCTTTTTGCTAGTTTTGCCCATCTTGCTCATTTTCTTCTTCTAATATGTGTCGAACTTTCAATAGCACCGGCACTAGTTTGTCTGACAAACCTTGCCTTAGCTTGGAGTTCTTGAATGCTTCTCGCGCCACTATAAGATAGACCGCTGCGTATACCGACAGCCATTTCATTTAACACCTCTGCTACTGGGCCTTTGTAGGGAACCGTATGTGAAACGCCTTCAATCGAGGATACACGACCTCTCCATTCGTTTTGCGCTTCTCTACTTGCCATGCCTCGATAAACCTTGCGAGGCTCCCCACCAAGAACCGTCATCACCTCACCTGGCGCTTCGTCGGTGCCAGCAAGAAGTGATCCCACCATAACGAAGTCCGCACCCGCTGCTAAAGCCTTTACCATATCTCCACTTGTCCTGATACCTCCGTCAGCAATCAACGCTGCACTTCTATCTGATCTTCCACAGTCCAGCACTGATTGGAATGTCGGAATGCCATGCCCTGTTTGGATTCTGGTAGAACAAATAGATCCTCCCCCAATACCAACTCGAATAGAATGTGCTCCCCAATCCGCAAGATCATTGAAAGCTTGAAGTGTGGCCACGTTACCTGCCATAATCGACATTGAATCACCAAAAGTGCTTCTTAATGTCTCAAGTGCATATCTAGCGCTCGCGTGATGACCATGAGCTACATCCACACATAAAACGTCAACATGACTAGACTTTAACTCTGCTGCACGCTCTAGGTAGTCTCCTGTGATGCCAATTGCAGCACCCACGAAAGAGCCTTGATCCTTTGCTTTGAGGATCAAGTTCGCCTGGTCCTCAATAGAATTATATCTATGGATAATCCCAAGACCACCTTCTCGGCCAATCGCAAGAGCCATTGAGGCTTCTGTCACTGTGTCCATCGGTGCAGAGATAACAGGTAGTCGAAACTTTACATTTACATGCCCTTCAGACATCATTGTGCTGATATCCACTTCGCTTCTGGATAAAATGTCCGAATACTGCGGCTCCAAAAGAACATCATCAAAACTAAGAGCTTCTCTCATTCTTCCTCCAATAGCCACGAAGACGATTGAACTTTGTCTCCGAGTCCATCTATTAGTTCAATTCCCAACTCTTCGCAAACTTCTCGCTCTGGAATTGTCTCGTTGGTCTGGTCCCCACCATTGCAAAAAGCGATTTGGTTATTTTGATTAAACATTGCAATCAGAGCAATGGACTCTCTAACTGTCCTATCCTTATCCGCAGAAACAATAGCAAAGTCTACAACCCCGAGGGCTTGAATAATTTGAAGCCTCTCGTCTTCTTTCATGAATTCCTTTGAACCTTTTAGCTCTCGCTGTAGGTCGGAATTTACAATAACCCAAAGCTCGTCCCCATGTTGCTTGGCCTGCTCAAAGTATTCTAAGTGACCCTTGTGTAGTGGGTTAAAATAACCAGATACAATAACAATCTTTTTCATTCTTTATTCTCCTCAGTCATAATCACTCTCACAATAGACCAGCCAATTGTCTGTTGGGTTCGAAGGGCACAAGTAGTGAGGAGTAAGAAAATGTGGAGGTACAAAAGTATGTCGCGGTAGCTCTACTTGTACAGCCCACTTTGCAAATTCCTCAAGTGTCTGGAACTCAAAGACTTTGCCTTCTAACTCATCAAGGTTGCCGTTGCGGTCTCGAATAGTAAGCTTCATTCTTCTATACCTTTTTTTGTTTTTTAACTTTAAGAAAAGACAAATATTCATCTGGAAGTTTGTCATAGTAATTTGTCTTCTTCAGAGACTTAGATGCCTGATTGAGTGTTTCTCTGTGGGCTATGTTAATCATAAAATAAGGAGCCAGAGACCTGGGATTGTAGCCATGCACTTCTACCTGATCATTAGGGTTAAAGCAAATATTTTTATATTCCTCCAAGCCCTGTTTACGCAACACTCTGTTAACAAATACCTGGAATCCTTTCGTTAGATGACTTGGTACATCTTCCTTTATTATAAACAGTGCGCTATCGTATTGAGAGTCCTTAAATTGATTTATCAGCTCAACGAGGCCGTTGTCGGAAACCTCCGCAATCATCAGCCTATCTCTAGATAACTCAGGGGCAGCGAAAGGGCAAACGTGTTTGCCTCCAAATTCATTTCTTCTCTCGTTTAGAACATTATTTATGTAGCCCTTTATTGAGTCAAAGGCATTCATCGCTCTCCCCTATGTGACTCTTGATACGCTGGCTAGCTCGCTCATACCATCCCGCATCTAACTCAATGCCAATAAATTTCCTACCAGCGTTCAATGCTGCGACCCCGGTGGTTCCATACCCCATAGAACTATCTAAAACAACATCTCCCTCATTTGTGTATGTCCTGACCATGTACTCCATGAGTGATACTGGTTTTTGGGTCGGGTGTTGAGAATCCCCTTCAGACTCTGCTGTTTTAAAATATTGAACTGTCCTGGGGTAGCGAAGGCCAGAATCATTCTTTATAATTACTTCTCTCTGCTTTCCATACACATCTGTGTCTCTCCTTGGCTTTCCTTTGTCATAAGGAGAGCCCTGCCACATCTGTGGATTATACACTGGGAGTTTCCGATAAAATACGCAGATATCTTCATGTGCTTTCAGAGGCATGCGCTTAGAGTTAAGATAGCCCGTTGCTTTTGACTTTTCCCAAACCCAATTATATCTATAGTTCTTAAGGTTTGAGCTTATGAGAACACTAGTGAATGGCTGGGAAGCTGTGAAAACCATCGCTCCATTTTCTTTAACAATGCGATTGTACTCGGGCCAAAGCTTGTCAAAAGGTATAATTTGATCCCAGCGGCATCGTGTTGTCCCATATGGCAAATCAACCATAAGCATATCAACAGAGTTTGTCTTGATTAATTTCATTACTTCAACACAATCACCCAAATAGAGATGATATTTTTTAATCATTCTTCACTGTCCGCCACCAAATAATGATGAATATACAAATGCAAAGGCTCATTCTTTATAAAAAATCTGCCTGGGGGATCAATATGCCACCCTGGTCTTCGAAAGTCGCGCCACTGTACCTCTTCTAAATGCAAGTCATAGTGCTCAGCTATTATTTTACGTGCTGCCTCTATTGCAACATCCCTGTCTGTATTGAAGGTTTCGTCACATAGACATATTTTCTCCGTCAACTGCCTGCTTCCCTTTATCACTCTCCTCTGTCCTCGACCCTTTGTCTAAAGTCCTCAACAACACTCATGGCTGTTGACCAACAAGAAGGGCAGTATAGATTGACAGACTCGTCTTTCTGTCGGACAACCACGCTCCAAGCCATTACCATAGTTTTATCTTGTTTGTCAAAAGGTTTTTGACAAACAAGGCATTCATCGGGCAATTTATTAAAAAGAGTTATCTTTTCCTCAAGTTCCTGATTACCTTGCTTCTTGGCTTGTTTCGCGGCTGCCCTACGTTGTTTGCGATTCATTTCCTCTCCATGGTGCTCACGTTTGGCGGCTGGCCGTCAGATAAGTTGTTAAACACCAGAACAGCGGATGGGAATGGAGCAGAATTCTTCTGCTCTCCAAACTTCAATCTGCCTTTGACAAAATAAATATGAGTTGCTTTCATCGCATAGTTATGCCAATATCTTGTGTCTGTTCTCGACGGAATAAGAGCCACAACAACAGTATCTGCACTCCTAGACTCAGAGTAACATTTCTCTAGCCACCTTGAATTTTCAGAGTATGGCGGATTCACAAAGACACGTTCCCCTGTCCAGCGTTCATTCAACCCATCATCCTCAACTGTGTAATATTTATCGCACTTGTGGTTTTCATCTGTTGCACAGGGATCCAACGTAAATTGAAAAATACTATCCAGTTTAGAGTAAAAATCTATAGGTGTTGACCACTCATCAGATTTAGATGAGTGTAGCACCTTCCTGGTAATCTCGTTCATGAAGCCTCTCTTTACAGTATTTCTTTCTTCGGAGGTAATTGGCTACCTAGATAATAAACTTTACTCTCTGTAAAGTCTGTATTTCCTTCATCGTCTTGGTAAATTACTGCATAGCCATTCATTGCATGCGGGAATCTAAGATCTGCTTTATGTTGGTATGGCATTCGAGATGCCATGGCACCTTGTTCTATTAGCATTCTATTCATAAATATTCCTTTATAAATTCTATGCGTATGCCCGACGACTATAGAGTCGTACTGCTCGCCTCCAATTCTATTCATAAAATATTTATTTAGCATCATTACTGTTGCGCCTGGATTGCCGCCCTGGTATGCGTCGGGGTGACAAAAAATAGTTTTACCAATCCTGACATACCAGCTATCGTATTGTTGATATAGCACGTTATCAAAATCATATTTCTTTGTGCATTCTCCAAATTCATTAAGCATTTCTCCGTTTGCTATTCTTGCTAACAGGTCTGGGCGAAGAATCTGGGTCGCTTCTTTTTCGAAATCATTTCTTGCGAGAGTCTTTGCAGGTCTCCTATCATGATTTCCACTTACAATGACAATCTTTTCAAATCTTTCTGAGAGTTCTTTTACAAAATCAAAAGCCATCCGATACTCTTTAAGAGCAGCGATTCTTCTCCCTCTACCATAAGTCGAGAAAGCATAACCGTCAAGTATGTCTCCGTTTAGAACTACGATGTCTGCATCAGAATGAAGCTCAATTGCTTTCTTAAGCTCATCTATGAGGCCGAAAGGAAAATGGATGTCGGATAAGGTAAGAATTTTTCTTGAAATATTCTTCACTATCCCAACACTTTTCTTTTCAGCAATCATCTCGTACTCTTTCTGCATGCCCTTAATTTTTTCCCATCGTTCTTCATAAGGGTCAGCGTAAACAGTTTCGGAAGTGATTCCTTCTCTTGAACACTTCCTTCTGACTGCATCAATAGATCTTAATGTTTTAAAACCAGGAAGTTTCTTGTTATAACGTTTTTCAAACTCTACTGCAATTTCAGTAAAGGTATTTGTTGGTATGAGCAGCCTAAGTAGATGCTCCTCTTCTTCTTGCCATTTCATCTTGTCTCCCTAATAATATTAAACACTCGTGCTCCCCATCAGTTTCATAAACTTAATTTTTAGAAATTCATTAATACCAACTGGGGCTTTAACTCTATACACCTTAAGTAGCCCTGACTTTCTTATTTTTTTACACTGCTTTGGGCAGTCATCCCAGTGAGCAGAAATATTATTTTCCAATAATGTGGCGAGCTTGCACTTGCTTCTAGTGTAGAGTACGTCCTTCACTGGCAGGTTCAGCACCTTCACCAGTTCAGATGGCATTGGAGAGTTATCTATATATCTGTCAAATACCAAATTAGGATCTCTAGCAGTGACAATATAAATCCTATGTCCCTTGCTCGCTAGTTCTCTCAACAGATTAATATTCTTTTGGTGTGGCCTGTCGTAAACTGCATCAATGATTTCGCCACTCTTCTTGTCGTATACATACCTGTACTTAATGAGGGTATTGTCATAATCAAATGAATAGTTCATGGTGCAGCCTCAAGTGCAGCCACAAGAGCTTCGGCTTCGGTTTTTCGCGTCCATATTCGCCCAGGCGGTATAGGCATTCTTCCCACCCCGACACAGCAACCTCCATCTTTCGGGTACCACACAGCCACTGGTAGATCCCACGCCTCCCGCACCAGCGCCAACAGGCAACCCAGCGTAGCGGGGTCGGCAAGGTCGGGAATCTCCCCTTCCCAATCATCCAGCATGAACTGGGTGAACTCATCATAGCGGAGGCCCGTATCGGACGCGAGCATCCCCCGCATCCACCGCCAATGCGGTGAGGCTACAGTTCTCTTTGCTAGATCTTCATTCATGGCGCAGCCTCCAGCGCGGCGACGAGGTAGATCAGGAACTCGGTGTCTCCGTCGAAATACAGAGTCAGGTCACGACCAAGCCAAACCCGCCAGCCAACGTGATCATTCTTCATTCCACACAACGGCGCAGCGTGGACCTGTGGATCGTCCCACGCCTCCCGCACCAACGCGAGCAGACAGCCCAGCGTGGCAGGGTCGGTGAGGTCGGGGAGGGCGTTCTTAAACATCGGACTGCCGAGAATGGGCGCAGCCCTCTGGCCCTCCGTGCCGTGTCGCCAAGAGATAGGGACAGTAA
>TARA_R110002074_G_scaffold67007_2_pt1 | contig 21266 bp, 27 predicted proteins | sample TARA_R110002074 | Tara Oceans TARA_R110002074 (sample SAMEA4397215) | marine metagenome | biome: Polar Biome; feature: [MIX] marine epipelagic wind mixed layer (ENVO:01000061); material: water (ENVO:00002006), including particulate matter (ENVO:01000060) such as... | depth 10-100 m | reverse complement strand
CTAAAAAAGCTACTAAGAATTTTGCTAAAATGTCTAGTGCAATTGCAAGCGGAGGCAGTGTTACTAAACAAGGCGCAGAATTAATAATAAAAAATGGTAAAACTATAACTAAGTTACCTATAGAGGATATTGCTAAATTTTCAAATATTTCAAAGAAATTCCCAGACGGACCTATGAAGTCAATTTTGAAAACCCCAGATGATGTTGCAGATTATTATGTGTTTCTGAGTAAATCTACTAAGAGTTCTAGTAAATGGTTTAGAAACGTTGGAAACATTTCAGTGTTTGGTACTAGACTTACTGTTAGAGGCTATAAATCATTCATAGCTAAATGTATAATTAAAGTATTAGGAGCTTCTGGAAATGCATTATCAGATGAAGAGCTTGGTGCATATTCGGATATGGTAACAACTCAAGATATTAACGAGCTGATGGAAAACCATATTGAAAATGAAAAAACTAGAAAGGGCTCAGTTATAGATGTTCCATATATAGACCAGCTTATGCAAGACAGGCCTGACACTAAACTTGACGAAAGTAACATAGCTAATAAGTTACAAGATCATTTAAATTACAACGCTAAACGTATGGGTTTACCATCATTTGGTTCATATAAATATGCCATGGCGAAACATGATAATGAAACGGAATTAGAAGAGGTTTACGCAAGTAGTGCACTGTCCCCTAAAGAATATAATGAATTAGCGGGTATTGGAAACAGCACTGGCGGAGACGTTTTTGAATCATATACGCTGAAATACTTAAAACCTTTTAATATCTAGATATCTAATGATATTACATATTGATATTGATGAAATATTAGAAGAGTTTAGGGAACCTTGGAAATTAGAATTAATAAAATCAGTATCTATAGACTATGCAACCAATTCAATACATGGATGGTTTGAAAATAAAGACATAATTCTGTTTAAGTTTAAAGATTATGGATTTATAAATGACAACAGAAACAATACTTATTATATTTCCAGCGGAAGTGCTGGAATAACCATTAATATAGTAGCTTCTATATAAACTTTACTTTGCAATAAAACCAACGTACTTATTAACGTTTGCTACGTGTGGACCATCACCGGTAATAGCTGCCCAGTAGTTTCCTACTATCTGCTCCATATCTGATTCAAGTTCATTGCCAATAACATCGTTATAAAAATTAGTTCCAGGATATGCTTTTTCATAAGCTGCTTTGGTATCTAAAGCTACTTGCTTATCCATACTCATTACCATTAATGCAATAGCTAGTTCATCAGAATTATCAGTCCATCCTTCCATTGCATCATGTAACCTGCTTGCTAATTCACCAGCAGCTAAGTTTTTATATTGTGCTATGGCTTTTGCTGGGTCAGCAGCCTGTGCATCATAATATCCCATCATTTCAGCAGGGTTAAAACCAGTATCGTCTATTAAATCATTAGATGGTTCTGGAGCTGCTTCTCCAGTTGGATCACCGTCTAGGTCTCCAGTTTCTCCTTTACTTACTGCTACTAATCCGGCACCTACTGCTAATTTAGTAGCCGTTGACATTGCTGGACCGCCGGCTTTTCCGGCAGTTGCCATAAAATTGCTAACCAGTGGAACAATTGCTCCAGGGGCAAGTTCACCAGCTTTAGTAACCCGTTGTAATACTACTACTTGTTTACCTGCTTTATTTAATTTATATGTCTTCACAATTACATTTACTTCTTTACCGCCTTTAGTTATCCATTTAACACTTTTACCAACGGGCATTACAAGTTTGGTATATTTTAATTTAGCGGCCGCTGAAAGTGCTTTCCACGCATTAGATATTCTAGGTGTAATTTTAGTAAATATTTTACCTGCACCTATCATTTTTTGAACTGCTTTAGTCTGTTTAACGTAATTTGCTGCGTTTCTAATCTTCTTTTGTTTAGCTAGAAGTTTCGCGGCTAGTTTAGTGCCTCTAACAGCAGTTGATGCACCTTTCAAACTTGCAGATACCATAGGTCCTACAACGGGCACTGCTAGCAATAATATATCTAGTCCAATAGTTCCCCAGTTTACGCCTCTAGTCATTGATTTAGGAATAGGTCTTTTTGCGAGTGCCATTGCACATGCTTCAGCCCTGCCGTCAAAGTCTCCATCTATCCAATCGTCTAATGACTCTCCTTCAAATTTTGTACCAAATGCCTTGTTATTGAATATATCAAATACACGTTGTTGTCCCCTTTGAGATACTCCCTTGTCTATTAATACTTTGGTAATGGCTGATAAAGCTCCAGAGTACATATCTTCATATGTTCCCATTCCATCCATTGATTTATATACATACCCAGCAGCTGCGTCTAGATCTATTCCAGCAAGTAATAGTTTTTCATTCTCTATGCTTATAGAAATTTTAGGTGCATTTGCATCCGATTTATCTATTATCATGTTAAATTCATCACCAGATAATACTGCATATTTATTAGAATCTAATTCTATAAATGTTTCTTTTACTGTTCCATCTGGAACGGTTTGATATACCGCATCTATGTCAGAAAGAAGATTTTCATTTGCATCTAAGTATTGTTTTATTCTTTCATCTGTGTCCTCTGAAAAGGCCGTTGGTACATTAGCTTGTTCATTTAAGCGTTTTCCATAGTCCATATACCAATTTGGCATGCTGTTATTAAATATTGATTTCTTATGCATAATTAGATGTTATTTGTTTTTTAAATACATTTCCTATATTAACGTTATATCACGTGGTCCAGCTTCTTCTGCAGGATATATGTTTTTTCCATCCATATAATATAGTATGTTTTTTATAGAAAAATCACCTCCATCTGGATATTTCTCTTCAAACATTCTTATTAATTCCTTTAAATATTCTATATCTGTGTATATTCTTAGGAAAAAAGCTCTGTCCTTTGCGTTATTGATAGGACTTGGGATTCCATTCTTTCCGGTCCACATTACTTGGTCTTCACCTTCGTATGTTACCCATCCTTCATTAGATCCGTCTTTAGCTTTTGCGTAAAATTTATATGGAGTAGTGTCTCCTTTAAATATCTCAACGAAATAAATTTTATTATCATTTCCACTTTGATATTCAAATTTCTTACCTATTAAACTTTCGTCTACTTCCGGTTCTATTATTTCTTCCTTTTCCTCCTCCTCCTCTGGAGTTACTGTTGGATCTATTATAGGAACTATTGGCAATGGAATATTGTCTATTATATTATCTTGATTTTGTTTAACCTTTGGGTCAGATATCATTGTTGCATTGATAAACTTTTGGGTTGACAATATAGTCTCATCCATTCCAAGTCCTATCAAATATGATTTTTCAACTACTGTAAATTGAATTTTTTGCTTTCTATCATTGTCTATTTTAACACTATATGCCAATACTTTAGTTTTAAAAAAAGTATCGTCTAGTTTTCCGTAAACGTTTAAAAATGCAGTTTCGTTATTTAAAAAGTTCAATAGAGCGTTTTGTCCTTCGGGCGTTAAGTTACTGCTAGCATCTAACCAGTCGTAGTCATTGACTAACTTAACTACGAAATTAGCAGTATCTTGGGATTTCCATATAACTTTATGTTTAGTTCCAGAACTATCTACAAATGTTTCTTTTCCTTTAGTTCCCCTTACATTAGTTGAACCTTGCGAGGCTTTCTTAAGGGCTTTCTTTTCTGCGCGTTTACGTTTAAAGTTACCCATGAACTCTTCCTCTACCTTTTTAGGCTTTGGCTGGGCTTTCTTCATAAAGCTATCGAAATTCTTAATACTTTCCATATATCAAAATGTATTTTATTTTATATATCTACCGTATAAATAATAAAAAGTAATTATTTTAATGAAATTAAAGAGTTTCAATGAATACGAAACATATAGAAGTGGAAATGTAAAAGATATCACTGGAAAGGTACAAATTTTAGGTGAAAACATATCTATTGAAAATTCACCATTTGTGCATATAGGTTCCATTAAAGAATCTAATGGAAGTCCGATATTGATATTCGATAACATAAAGGCTTCCATTATAAATGAGTCAGGATCGTCTAACGAGCATTTCTATAATTCATCTAACTTAAATTCAAGATTAAACATTCATAGTAAATATGCAAATGAATCATTTATACCAAAATCTATAAGGAATAGAAATAAAGTAAGAAAATTAAAGTTTCCAATAGAGGCAATAGGAAGTAGCGGTATCTCTAATTACAAAACGTTAAACAGGTTTAATAATTCTGAAAATGTGTATCATACGTTTAGAGAAAAAATAAATCCTAGAACCAAATATGAAGTGTTGATGTTTAGAGACAAGCCAATAGATATGGTTGAAAATATAAATAATACATATACTTCTAAGAAAATAAATTCTGACATGCTTAAAAAGATATCTGCTATTTCTAATAAAATAAACGAAAATCATAAGCTAGACGTATACTATATTAAAATATACGAATCTGATAGAAATAAGCTATATCTTAGTGGAATTAATAAATGCAATAGGCTAAATGAAAAACAAGCTAATTTAATATATGTAAAATTATATGAAGACTATTATAAACACTCAGTACCTACGTGGTTCAAGAATAAAATAAATGAAATACTATAACATGGGAAATTTAATATTAGATTTTGAAAAGTGGTCTATCACCGAAGGTAAAAAGAAAAAGAAAAAAGGCCTTTGGGACAACATTCATGCTAAAAGAAAAAGAGGAGAGTCACCTGCTAAAAAGGGAGACCCTGATTACCCAAAAAAGGATGCATGGAAAGATGCCACTAATGAAGAGTTAAATGAATCTACGGGTATTCCTGATAGGTATAAAACCAAAGGTTTTACTAAAGTAGGCGTTAAAAAAAGAGCACCTAGTGGTAAAAGTCATAAGTGGGAAGTATTAGCTAGAAAGAAAGTTGGTGGAAAAATGAAATATAAGATAGTAAAGGGAGGTCATAGAGGAATGAAAGATTATAGTCAACATAAAGATAACAAAAGGAAAAAAAGCTTTTGGGATAGAATGGGAGGTAAAAATTCAAGTAAAGCTAAAGATCCTTTCTCAGCTTTGTATTGGCATAAGAGATTTGGAACATGGTAAAAAATAATTAATGGTTATGAAAAAAAGTTTTTTAAATTTTAAACAATATACGCTAAATGAAGACATGTTAGACAAATCATGTCCATTATCGACTAGAAACATTGAATTAAATACTAAGAATAGAGATGCAGCTATAAAGTCTGAAATTATAAATTACGGACCCATGAACTTGACAGATAAACAATATTGGGTTGACTTAGCTGATCATTGGAGTAACAAAAATAGAAAAACTACACCTGAAGTTGCAAAAGAAAGTAAGTGTAAGAATTGCGCAGCCTTTGATATTTCAGAAAGAATGAAAGAATGCATGCCAGGCGAAATAGACAAAGATGGATATTTAGGTTATTGTTGGATGCATAAATTTAAATGCCACAGTGAAAGAACATGTTATACATGGGCGGCAGGTGGCCCGATCGATACTGATGAAACGAGTTTAGACTGGGAATCTCGTAATAAAGAACAGTAAAAAAAAATAATAAAAAAATGGCACATCATAAACAAGAAAACTATATGTTTTTTAAGAATTTACAACAGATAATGAGACAGGCAACTATACTCTATCAAATGGATCCTAACATGTTAGATGGAATTTTAAAACAAGGACATGACTGGGCCGATGACCACGTGTCAGTAGCAAAGGAAAACATGGATCAGGTATTTGATTTTATAATGAATCACATGGAAGACGTTCCAGTTCCTAGCAATGATAACGAACATATGAAACCTTTAGATTTCATCACAGTTGAAAATAAAGTCATAGACTTTAAAGAATTTGTAGAAATAAACGAGAAAAGCAAGAATTAAAATGGGAATTATAAAAAATTACTCTGAATATATCAATGAAGCATGGGAAGACGTAGATGATTCTCTTGATAAAAAAGTTGCTGGCGTAGCTATAATATATGATAATAAGATACTATTAGTTCACCCTACAAATGCAAGTTGGCAAAAGCCAACTCTTGGTATACCCAAGGGTAAAGTAGAAGACGGAGAGGACGTACTAACGGCATCACTTAGAGAATTAAAAGAGGAGACTGGAATATCATTAGACGCATCCATGTTATCTAATGAACCGTATGTAACTGATATATATGATAATAGAGGTAACGTAAAAAAGCAACTTATATATTTTGTATGTAATATAGATAACTTAAATGCATTGCATATGGATAGACTAATCGTTGATAAGTCTAGGTTACAAATTGAAGAGGTGGATTGGGCAGGTTTCCTAGGACCGGACGAAGCTTATCCAAAAATGACCGCCTTTCAAAGAATAATATTAGATAGACATTTAAAACTATGAAAAATTTACAATCAATACTAGAAGTAATATGGGTTCCTAAAGGGGCCGATCCGGCTAAGACGTCTACTGGAGCACGTAACATGCCTATTGAAATGAAAAATGTAATAGATTCACTAAGGCGTGAATTAAAAGACAACGGTATAGAATTAGGAGTAATTTCTTCAGCGGGTAGAGATGCTTATAATCAAGGTCGTGTAATGTATGCAAACTGGTTTGATCTACCTCAAAATCAAAAGAAACAAGGCGAAACTGATGAAGTATTGTTAGCTAGAAGAAAAAAATATATTACTAGATTATACAGAGGTAGGAAATCAGTTGCTGTAGATAAGATATTCGCAGATGCGTATAGAATAGGAAAGGATGGAAAAGGTGGAATTAAACCTGATGTGCTAAAAACCGCTTTAGATAATGTTGAAACGTATCTAACTGCTAATCCTATAAGTAAACATCAAGGCAATGGTGCAATAGATGTACCATCCAATTCTAAACTTTCTAATTTCATCAACTCTGGAAAGTCTAAGTATGCAAAATCGTGTTTACCAGAGAGTAATCATTTACATATAGCTTTAAATATGAAAGCCTCTGCTACTCCTTATGTAAAACCTGCAGGGACACCTGAAAATCCTATTATATTAGATCCTGTTGATATAAAAACCAGCGACGCACCAGTTGATGTATCAACTGAAATGCCAATTAAAGACATAAAAACTGATAAATTTGTAAAGCTTAGGCAATTCTTTGGTAATAGAACTATAAAAATATCACCTGCTAATGTATCAGATGACGACTCTAAGGTCAAAAAAACCGCAGTTGTTGAGTATAATAATTCTGTATATAGTTTGTCTCAAATGCTTAATGAAAAATTCGGAGATGGTCTTAAGAGAAAAGCCAATAAATTATTAAAGGGTAAACAAAGGGCTATAAGCGTATCTAATTCACCCAAGCCACCCAAGCTCGTTGTACCTACTGCCGATGACAGCGTCGTAAAATCCAAAACTTTAGAAAAGCCTACTTTTAATTTAATATATGATAAAAAGTATAATTTAATTCAGATAGAAGCTTCCAATGGAAAAGCAACTAATTATATTGGATATGGAATAAAGCACGTGACAGATCAAGCAGAGCAACGTGAACTAGCTAATTTAATGGGCATTCAAAACTTTAAGACTAATCAAGAAATAGAAGCAGAAGAAAAAAAAGGAAAAGGATCTTTCTCATCTAGAAATGCAATGTCAGGCAGTGACGAAACGTTAGCTTTGACACCATCGGCAGCTAGAGTTAGGGAATTATCAGATGTTAATTCTACATTTGAATATGCAATGGGATCTGTATCACATAGGCATACAAATCCAAAACTTTGGAGAATAAATTTCACTGGAAAACTACCACGGAAAGGTGCCTTTAAAGTGGGTGATTATGTACAGTTTAAACATTCCGAGGGTATATCTAAATCAGAAACCACTAAACACAAGGTCCTGGGCGTAGGAGAAGGATCAGTTAAGTGGCTTGGAGGCAGTTATATATCAATTAAGCTACCTAGCGATGCAGTACCTACTAAACCAGTAAAAGACAGTTGGACATGGAAAAGCGAAGGTTATGATTTCATGCGCGAGGAAAGACCGTCTGGACAGTATGGAGCAGAAGTGCTTGGAGAAAATGAGACATGGACACTTTCAATTAAGGAAATTGCGAAGGGAAAGTGGGAATTATTAGCAAAAACCAGCTACACAGAAGGAGTGATTACAGTTACTGATGCTGCAAAGGGTGAATCAGAGGGTAAGGTATTTTTTACAAGGAAAGGTGGAAGGCCACAGGAAGTATATAAAAGAAAAGAAAAAGACTATTTCCTTAAAGGTATACTTCTAATTAATAAAGATTATGAAAATACAGGTATAGTGGTTAAAGTGGTTTCTGATAAGGTAAAGAAAAAGGCTGTTGCTGCTGCGACTGTTGCTAAATACAAGAAAATACATACTAGCGCCAGTGTCGGAGGTAAAATTAAACATAGTTATAAAGGAGATAAAGCAGCTAATATATCTATAATAGAAAAAGCAGCTTCGGATGCTGGAATAACAAACCCCAAGTCTATAATTGGAATGCTCACTGTTATTGGAAAAGAATCTAATTTTCTACCTAAGACCGAGAAAATGAAATATTCAGTAGAAAGACTCCCGGAAGTATGGAGTAGGTTTTCTAAAACCGGAAAAGCAGTTAGAAAAGGCTATGGAAAAAATAATTACAATGACTTAGCTAAACAGTATGCTAACAATGCCAGTAAACTGGGTAATTTAGTATATAGCGACAAGCATGGAAATGGCAATCCCGCATCTGGAGATGGCTATAAATATCGCGGGAGAGGATTTAATCAAATCACATACAAGGGAACTTATGAAAAATACGCAAAGATAACAGGAAAAGATATAGTGAATAAGCCAGATCTTCTAAATGATCCCAGCGTAGCCGCAGAGGCTGCTGTTGCGTTCTTATTAAATAGATTTAAACAAAAAAATATTGATCCTAATTCATTCACATCAGTCGATGATGCACTTGTAAGATACGCACAGGCCAACGCGGGTTGGAAATCAGATGCAACTGTACCTATCAAGAGTGCTAGAAAATATAAAAATAAATTCTCTGAGGCATAAAGTCGAAACTTTAGTTTATCAATTTAGTAAAACATTAACAAAAATAAAAATATGAATAATCCAAAGGATACATTAGAAGAACAGCCAGTTTTAAACTCAGACACTTCAGAGTTAGTTAAAGAGGAAGTAACTAATATGACAGACGAGGAAAAGCAAATGTCATCAGAAGCTGAGGTATCGGAAGCCGAAGTATCAGACGAAGACAAATTAGTACAACTAAAGGAATTTAGAAAAAATGGAAATGTTACTTTAGACGTTTCATATTCATCATTTAAGATGATTAGAAATACCTTTAAGAATAAAGTAGCATGGACTGGTCCAAATCAAGCGTATTTATTATGTGTATTAAACATGAATATGGAACAGGCACTATCTTCTATGGATAGCAAGTCTCCAGATTCTCAAAAGGTTGCTATTAGAAACGATTCTGTAGAAGCTATGAGTGTGTTCATAAACGATATATCAGGAGACAATTACCATTCAGCTCAGAATAACCTAAGCATGTTTTTACAGATACAACAGGCTATTGCACAACTACAAACCGCGGATAAACAAATTGAATCTTTAGTTAGTAAAATTGATAATAATTTACAAAAAAAGTAATTTACATATTAATTTAATTGATATATAACTATATAAGAACATACATTTTTATTGAAATGATAAAGATATATAAATAAAAATAATACTATTAAAATGAAACGTAAAATTCATAACTTTGGAACCTTCATGAAGGCTAAATCCAAAAAATTAAACGAACAAGCTGATTATGACGGATCAGGTGAAGAAGAAAATTATGCAATGTCAATGGATGCATATGGTGCTGATGCTGAAGAAGGAGAAGTAATGGACGAAGAGCCAGACATGGAAGATCTTGAAGGCGAAGAAGAAGAAGAACTTACTATGGAAGATCTTAAAGCCATGATTGATGATTTAACCGAAAGATTAGACTCAATGGAAGGTGGAGATGATGAAGAAGAGGAAGGCGAAGAAGAAGAGGAAGAGGAAGAAGGCGAAGAAGAGGAAGAAGAAGTCGAAGAAGAGGAAGAAGTATAATCCTGTTCTAAACCATTTTACGTCTAATAAAAATAAATAACCAAACGACGGGCTCTAATACAAGTCCGTCGTTTGTAGTATATACATGCAATATTCAACTAAATCAAATATAGCTTTATTCGAAGGTTTTTGTAGAAAAAGCCAAGTAGACAATAGGTATATAATTGCAAAAGTTGATGATATACCTTTATATCTAAAGGTTGCATCAACAGATGAGTCAAAATCTAAAGGCTATAGAGGAATGGTAGAACCAACCTCAAATGATGGAATACTTTTTGTATATGAAAGTGAAGATATTATAGCATTTTGGATGAAAGGTGTGCCATTCCCTCTAGATATAATGTTTTTTAATAGGGATTTAGAAATGGTAAATTCATTCACTATGGAATCATATGATAGAAACATTAGTACTAAAGTTTACAACAGCGAAACTCCTGCGCAATATGCAATAGAAGTAAGACAGGGTTGGGTAAGTGAAAATATAGACACTAGTAAAATAATAAAATTAAAATTTTAAAGGCTATGTCTAATACCAAAGATTTAAAATGTAAATCCTGTGAAAATATAGTAGTAAATGTAGGTTTAGATGCATGTTCAGTAACTTGTAGTATTTGTGTAAGTAGACAAATTGGATACATTGAAAAAATATATATGGATGAAACATACGAAAAAACAAAAGAACAGTGTTCTAAAGTATAATGAATATTTTTTAAAACTGCATAATCTAAATATTAATGAAAGCTTAGCTATATATGAAGAATATTCAAAGCAATCTAAATTTAATTCTTTCAAAAACTTTATACAGCATAAAGCTAGTGATACTAAAACTATATCCAAAAATTTAATTACTGCATTTAAACACGAAGGCTTAGAAACTAGAGACATGATATCTGTATTTAATAGACAACTTAGAAAAAAATTAAATTTGAAAGACAGAAGTGATAATCCAAGTCCTAAGGAGTTGAAAGACGCTCTAACTCAACTTAAAGATATTCCAAAGTTACTTCCATATGCCGCTATCATGTTAGCTGCTCCGATACCAGGTTCATCTACTCTATATACGGTTTTTGCATATTACCTTAACAAAAAAACTGATGGTAAAATAAACATACTTCCCGATTCATTCAAAGATGTATTAAATATTCATAAAGATTCTAAAACTAAAGTCTAATTTTTTTGTAAAATAAATAGTACTTATCATATTAGCTATTACTTTAATATATGTTAAAATATTATGTAAAAAACTGAAACTGAATTTACAAATTTAAGTATAATAAATTACTAAATAAAAAATTATGGAATTAACCAAAGAAAACGTTGGAGTTATAGGACAAGGGTTCGTAGGAACTGCAGTTCGTGAAAAATTTAAAGTTGAATATAATGTATTTACGTACGACAAGTATAAAGCATCTGATTCTAGAATATATAATGGAGACTTGATTAGTGATAACGAATGTTCTATATTAGATATCGTTAAAGAATGTAAAATTGCATTTGTATGTGTACCAACACCAATGTTTCAAGATGGAAAATGTGATATTTCAATAGTAGACTCGGTAATAAATGAATTAAACGAGGAATGTGTAAAATTAGATTCTAAATTAACTGTGATTATTAAATCAACAGTGCCTCCTGGAACTACAGCTACTTTAAATATGAAATATAGCAATGTTGGAATTGTATTTAGTCCAGAATTTTTAACAGAGGCTAATGCTAATGAAGATTTTGAAAATCAAACTAGAATAGTTCTTGGAGTTGACTGGATTGAATATGTAGAACCGGTTGGTCAACTCTTTGCAAAGGTATTTCCAGAAGCTAAGTTAATATATGTAAATTCTATAGAGGCAGAAATGACAAAATATTTCACTAATCTATTTCTAGCTACTAAAGTTAGCTTTTTCAATGACATGTATAAATTATGCAAAAGGTTAAATAGATCTGAAAGTACAAATGTTGATATAAATTACAATAACGTTATAGAAGCAACTTTACATGATGAAAGAATAGGAAAAACTCATACTATGGTACCTGGACCAGATGGTGATTATGGATATGGAGGACACTGTTTTCCAAAAGACATGAGTGCAATATTAAATATAGCTGATTCTGAAGGAATTTCAATGCCTACATTATTTGGTGCACATACTACTAATCAACTAGTTAGAAAAAATAGAGACTGGGAAGAAATGAAGGGTCGTGCTGTTGTAGACTATGTCGCTGAAGATATCGAAGCATCCAATAAAGTAGAAATTGAAGATGAAAATATTATATAATGGGCTTTAATAAAAAATACATTCCAAAGGAGTATTGTGTTAAAACGGAATATAAAGAAATAGGCATAGAAAAATTCATTAAAAAATATGATAAGTTTGATTGTATATTACCGGGAAATCAAAAAAATGATTATTTCTTAAAGGAGATTTTAACTAGAAGAAAAAAATACATACCTATATGGTATGAAACAAAAACAATAATAAATCATAATCTAAAAAAAATAAAACAATATGTATTACGTAGCTAAGGTAAAATTCGAGTCAATAGATGATAAAAGTGGAAAGATTAAAAATATAAAAGAAGAATATTTAGTATCTGCCGAAAATGTATCAGAAGTAGAATCTAAACTCAATACTAAATTTGGAGAAGGAATTTCTGAATTCTCAGTATCGGGTGTATCTGAATCAAAGATAATGGGTATAATAGAATAAACAAAAATTATATAAAAATGTCACGAGAATATAAAATTTCACATGAACTATCTAGCGATATATATTCAGTATTCGTAAAATTGCTGGATATACCAGATGACTTTTTTGAAAGGGAATCTTTTATATATCATCATTCAATGGTAGATCATGATATATTAGAATATGAGATGCCACTGGGAAGGTATTCATTCGCAATATCTAGCAAGAGCGATAAGGTAAGAATATCAATGTATAATGATATGTCAAGTTCCAAAATAGATGAGCTTATCGAAAAGGCCAATAAGATAATAGATTGGAAAATAAAGAGATATGACAATATTAGTACCGCTATATAAAGACGAGGCATTTCCCAGTGAACTTAAGAGATATTTATTATACCAAATAAGTTCACTGTATAGTCAATATGGGAAAGTTCCTGAACTAGCAATGTTTAAGGGTAAACTTGGTAAAATATTATATGATATAGTATTGAATAACCAGTGGAACTTTGGTGAAACTAAAATATCACATGACAGTGGTCCTGATCTCATAGAAATAGGTTTTACTAAGAATATAACCGTGAGTAATAATGCTAATCTAAATAAGCATATCAATAGTATCGATGGCAAAGTAGTCGATGGATGGTCTGGAGATGCCTATTCAGATGCTATGTCACAAATATCTCCTGATATGAATTTCAATATAGAGCGTACTGAAACTCCAAAAATAACTATTTTATTAAGGCCTTTATCGAATAAATAATAAAAATAGTTATAATCTTTGAAAAACCAAAATGAAATGCTATCTTTCCAACTATGGGAAAGTGCAAATTCACTAGCTAGCCTAAGTGAAACTAAACAGGCAATAATGTTTACTGATGTTAAAGGAAGTTCTAAGTTATGGAATATTCATAAAGACGGAATGTTTAGAGCCCTAGATCAACATGAAAAGGTAATGGAGAGGATAGTTCCTAAATATAAAGGCGAAATAATAAAAACCATAGGCGATAGTTACATGGTAGGTTGGAGTGGCAAAGACGCACTATTCAACGCTATTTCAGCGGGCATAGATATACAGGCTGAATTAGATAAAAACCCCATAATGATTAAAAACAAACCGTTAACCATCAGGATGGGCATTAGTTTTGGACCTTTATATAAGAAGAAGGTTAATATACAAGGCAAGAAACTATGGGATTACTTTGGTAATACTGTAAATACTGCTTCTAGAATGGAATCTACGGTATCTGATGCTGGAGATTTAGCTTTCAGTTTTACAGATTCTTTAGATGATATACAAGAGAAAAAGATATTAGAATTATTAGAATCTAATAATCATAAAGTTAATATTATAGATTACCAGCATAGGTGCTATACTGGTAAAAGGAAAAGATCAGGTAGATTGCTATCTGAATTACAATTACACACGTGCGAACCTCTTAGTAAATTAAAAGGTGTGGATAAAGTAACTGCTTATAATGTAAAGTTATAAGTTATTATACGTATAAATAATAAAAAATAGTTTTTTAAAATGAAAAATTACGTAAAGGGATTTAATGAAATGTTTAAGGTAAATGAAATGGCCAGTACTCTTAGTAAGTTGGGCTTACCTAAGAAATTAGTAGGTGTTATACATAAACTACCTGACACTATAGAAAAAATAAAACCTTTCACGTACAACCAAGGTAGTAGAGGACGTCAGGCCGAACTTGAGCCTATTAGTCAAAACAGACCTTCTCATGAAGTAGAAATATTAGACCACTTTAGAATTAAAAAAACTGCTCTATTAGGAAACAAAACTTCTGATAAAAGAGGACCTGGTTTCTTAGCCGATATGGAAAAATTTCCATTAGCTAAGGATATGAGAATAATATTAGCAGTTCCAGAACCAGGAGGTAAATATGCAGGAGTTGCTCCTAGGTTCGATTATATTTATCACAAAGGAACCGCATGGGGTAAACGTGCAGATGGCGGTGGTAAAAAGTATAGAGTGTTAACAATGGATGAGGATGGAAACATCGTTAGAGACTGGGCTGCATATCAAGGAAAGCTCACATATCCTAGAAACCCACAAGAACCTGATGCACCTACTAAATTTAGAAATGACTTTAAGGATTTCCCAACTGCAGCCGATGGAAAAATAGATGTATACATATTAGACTTAGAAGAAGTTGATACTGAATTTACAAGCAGAGATATGGGAAGTGGTATATCACAGACATTGCCTGTTCCAATTGGTAAAGCTAGAAAAATGAAAAGGGATCGTGAAAGTTCTAGATCTTATTCAGGAGAAAACTTCTTAAATGACTTTGCTGGTAAGTTCGAAGGTATATTAACTAGTTTATTTGGAAAAAGAAAAGAAAAAGCTAGAGAAAAATATAGAGCATTGGTTGCCGACGGTACTGATATATCAACTGATCAAATGAGAAATTTACAGAAATTAGTTCAAGACGATACAACAGTCGAAGCTAATCTAGCAACATACTACAAGAATTTTTTAAAATATTTAATGGACAATGGTTCATATGCTATAACTAGCTTATCTGAAATTGATAAAATGACAAATATATCTTCGTCGAATTATAAATCATATGCTTCGATAGAAGATGTAATCTCTAAGCATGAAAAAATGAAAACGTTAAGAAATTTTGCAGAGTATATATTAACCGGCTCAGTTGAAGATATCAATACTGATTTTGATTCTACTATAGAGGAACCTGAATATCAAAGTCCAGACAATGAATTTCAAGACTTAATAGACGTAGATTTTGACATGGAAAATCCACACGGATTAGAAGATTCATGGTTTGAAGAATAGAAATAATACATATGTTACATATAAAACAATACATACACGAATCTAATCTAGATAAAACTGGTGATATACTCTTAGAATTACGAAGACTCGCAGAAGCATCTGTAAACGCTTCTAATTATATAGAAGCTACTCGAGTAATTGAAGATTTTATTAATGATAACCGTGCTGAAATACTTAAAAGCATGGAGATTAGCAATATCCCACTTGTAGATGTAATATATCCATTTTACAATAGGTGGATCGATGATGCTAACAAGGATGAATTTCCTACAAATGACGATATACCAAATGATGATCTTACGATAGATGACGTATATGTCGATGAAATAAGCGAATTTTAAATGAAACATATTAAAAGCTACATAGTTATTAACGAATCAGTAACGTACACGATAGAAGGACGACCTAATCACGTATATAAACCCACCGATAAATATTGGAAATATGCACGTGTAGGTGAAGACGAGTGGAACCTGGTTGAAAATGATGAAAGTGTAGGTAAATTAAACTCTAAATATAAACTAGACCTTGGAATATTTAAACCTAAGGGTTTCTCTAAATATAAGATCACTGCGAGACCTGGATATTATTATAAAATAGATCCCACAGGTCAATTCTGGTTATATTATATAATAAATGCCACTACAACTAAATGGTATGGTGTTGAAAACGAAACTAGTGTAAAATCTCTTAATTCTAAATATGGATTAAACCTTTCAGTACATTCTTCATATAGATTGCTTTATAAAGGTTGGGAAGAACGTGGAATGTCTGCAGCTAAATATTTATTAAAAGCCGGTTCGGATATAGGCATGACTAAACTATTAGCATCTGCGTTCGTAGGTAACTTCAAAGTAGAGAGTGGAGTTAGACATGACGTAAGTCAATTTTCAACCAAAGGTTTAAAGTTAGGATTTGGATTTAAACCCACTACCTTAAGTGAAGCTAAATCGCAAAAGGCATGGGCAGGTTATGGAATAGCCCAATGGACTAATTCTAGAAAAGATGCATTGATTAGTAGTAATGCTAATAATATTAACAAACAGTTAGATTTTGTAATAAAGGAACTTAGAGGTTCTAGTATGTGGAAATCTATAAAGGAAGCTAAAACTCTAGACATTGCAACTTCTTTAGTAGTTACAAAATATGAAAGAGCTGGAGTTAAACATTTAAAAGGCAGGCAAGAAGCAGCTAATTACATATATAGCAAACTTTAAACTAATCCTCTTCTTTAGATCTAACTTTAATTAGATTTTCCATTAGATTTTCATATTCCTTATATGTAAGTTTGGAGCCATCTGCAGCATCTAGATATATTTAACTTATTGTCTTAAATAGCTTTCTTGGCCCTCTATCGTTATTTGTTAGGCATTGAATGTAAATCCTATGCGCATTGCAGCCTTTTCTTGTACTACTTCTCCCGTTTTTTCATCTACAATTTCTGGGATATCTACGATTAGTACATTATCAATTGAAAATACTAAATCTCTTATAGCCTCCATTTTTATATTGGTTGCTCCAAAATCCAATAGGGTGGACTTCGAGTCGTATCTCGCTATTCGATACTGATTTAATCCGGATGGAACATCGGGTGGAACCGTATCTAATACCCAAGTGCCCTTAATTGGACCAACATTTTCTTGAAGAAGAACTGAGTAACTTATTGGGTTTTCCTTGTCACTATCCTTAGTATAAACTGCTGTGTAAGTTCCTTCTTTAGAACTCACTATATGCTTTATTACTTTTTTGACCTTCTCTTCAGAAACTCGTGATAATCGCACAGTTAATTGTATTCCCAGTTCACCTTTTCTATTGGATTGGGTTGGTAGGAGTGTGTATGTTGTCACGATATTGAAAGCAGCATCTTCTTCTGTTACTTCAACATATAAGGGAGTGTTAGGTGTTACGGCGTTAAGCTTTGTGATGTCATCAGTGCCATTAAAAACCAACGTTGTATATCCCGTCCCTTTAGGGTTATCTTCTTCCGTAAGTAAAAGTGGTGTATCTTCAGGTTTTCCAAAATAAATCATGCCTCCGCTTAACTTTACATCAAGATCTTCTAATGTCGTTAACTCCATGTTTCCAGTTTTTTTATTTTGTTTAAGTTGTTTGAATACAAAACCTTCATCTCCGTCATCTATTACATTAGCAGCTCCATCTAATTTAGCTGTAGTTTCATTTGCTTTGTCTTTTTCAATTCGATTTAAAGCATTTTCAACTTCTGGAGATACTGATGCTTTACTAATATCTGTAAAAACACCTTCTGCGCTTTCAACTACATTTCTTATTTCATTCTTTATAATGGTTTTTTGAGCTCTGTTAACGGCTTGAATTCTAGTTGTAAGATAATTGTTTGTGTACTGTTCTTGTATAGCTAAAATTGCCAATCCTCTTGAAGTTAGCCTTAATTGTTCTGGTAATTGGTCTTCCTCGTTTTCAAAGGATACTCCTTCTTGAGGTTTTCCGTTCGCTGGGTTGAAAAATTTAACTTTCTGTATAATATCATCAACGTCAAAACCTGCACGTTCAATTGATGCTCTCCCATACGCTTGGTATGCTGATCGCTTCCTATTGGCTGCAGAAAACTCAGGGATTACTTTCCCTATTTTTCTACCTTCAACGGCTTGTTTCGATCCATCTAAGGAAACACCTATTGTTTCTGCGACAGCTTCTATTAATGTTCCTACTGCTTGTGCAGATATTCCTACCTTATTATTGTTTACAATTGCTTCTTTGATATAATCTTTTTGTAATATTATATCCTTATCTTCGATTGGTAAACTAATACTAAAATAATCAAATGAGTCTGTAAATGTTTTTGTTATTGCTTCATCAATTGTTAAAGTTGGTACTCCTAGATTTTCTTCAGATGCTTTTTTAAGATAGTGAGCAAACGTAGTAATAGGTGATATTGTTTTATACTCGGCATATCCTACAAGCTCTCCTTCGTAAGCCAGTCCTGTAATTGAATCCACACCACCGGTTACTGTAATTACTCCGGAAGCAATGCTAGACAACTTGAAATTCCCATTTGCATCTGTTACTGCAGTGCCTACATTTGAACTTACTGTAGCACCCACAATAGGTCCATCTATAACTACTCCTGTAAATATTGGCGAATCACTTCCGGCGGCTGTCAATCCTCCACCGCCTGCTGCATGCTTAGGCATTTTTTCGCGATTCAATGCCTGTTCTAGCATCATTTCAAATTCGCGTTGTTCTTTAATACGTTGTTGTTCCATGTCTTCAGAACCCCAGTTAAATAACTTACTCATATTGCTTTAAATCTTTTTTTTATTTATCTAAAACCAATTGTTATAATATTCGTATAACATTATATGAAAAGTATATTAGTAACAGGAGGTGCTGGCTTTATTGGATCAAATTTAATTAAATATCTATTATCCAATCATTTAGAAATTGAAAAAATAATAGTATTGGATAATTTCTTTACAGGTAATGAAAAAAATAAAATTAAGTCTAATAGGGTTAAGTATATAGAAGATTCTACTTGGAATATTGAAAAGCATTTTTCAGATGAAGAGGGTCTTTTTGATACGGTATTTCATTTTGGAGAATATTCAAGAATAGTTAAGTCATTCGACGATGTCAACTATGTAATGAAAACCAATCTCCATGGAACTACTAGAGTACTCGAGATGTGCCGAAAGTGGAAAGCTAAGTTAATATACTCTGCGTCTAGTTCTAAGTTTGGTAATGATGGAAAGGATGAAAACCTAAGCCCATATTCGTGGGCAAAGTCTAAAATAGTTGAACTTATAAAAAACTACAATAATTGGTATAATATACAATATGAGATTTGTTACTTTTTTAATGTGTACGGACCGGGTCAAATTACGTCAGGTGATTATGCAACCGTAGTTGGTATATTCGAGAGGCAATATAATGCAGGTGACTTAATGACTGTAGTTAGCCCGGGCACTCAGACTAGGGATTTTACACACGTTAACGATATAGTTAGAGGAGTTGCTAAGACTGTTAGTATGAATATGAATAAGGAATGGCATTTACGATCAGGAAAGAACGTATCTATTATAGATGTAGCTAATATGTATGAAAAAGGCAAGTGGCACCTAATACCTGAACGTAGGGGTGAAAGGTTTACATCTGAGGAGTTTCCATCCGATACTAATAAAGTACTACAGTGGGAACCTGAAATGAACCTGCGCCTTTGGATCGCAAGTAGAAAATATTTAGAAAAAGTAAGAATATCTTCACCAGGCATAGACATTAAAGAATGAAGTGGAACGTATACATAATTAGATGTTCAGATGGAACGTATTATACTGGAATCACTACAGATGTAGTTCGTAGATTAAATGAACATAATACAAAAACTGGAGCTAAATATACTAGGTCTAGGACCCCGGTTGAACTTGAAGAATGTAAGAAATTTCCAGATAGGTCAACAGCTTCAAAGGAAGAGTACAGGATAAAGCAACTTTCTAGAGCAAATAAAGAAAAACTCATCAGTGAGTGGCGTATAGAAAGATTAAGAAATCAGCATGTATATTTAAATGATTAATGAGTCAACATGAACAAGAGTATTAAAAAAGAAATAAACGCTTTCATTGAAAATGAAAAAACAAAAACGATTAAAGAAAACATCATGAAAAAAAGGAAGGCAATATATTGCAAACTTATTAGAAAAAGTAATTCAAATCCAGGTTACTTTAAATACGAAGTAACGATTGAGGAAAAAGACGGAAGTATACATGTAGAACCAGCATATGGAAAAGATATGCAAAGTGCATTATCGAGACTCATTAAAAAGGAAATTACAAATAGAGTGTTTAATCCAGGCCTTGCAGTTGTTGCATGTTTTGTTATTGTGACATGGCCATTTATAGTATTTCATGAAATAGATAAATCACCAATGTATCTAGCGTATGCAGTTGGATCTGCTATTGTGACAACCTGCGCTACAATACTCTGGTTAAAACATATAGACAAGAATGATGAATAATTTAGATAAAGATTATCAAGAAGTCCTACGGGATATTCTAGACAGTGGGGTACAAAAGGGAGATCGTACTGGAACGGGTACTATCTCCGTATTTGGTAGACAAATCAGACATAACATGAATCAAGGTTTTCCATTATTGACTACAAAGAAAATGTATTGGAAAGGAATTGTAACAGAGCTGTTATGGTTCTTACGTGGTGATACAAACATCAAATACCTTGTTGATAATGGGTGTAACATTTGGAATGGTGATGCGTTTAATAACTATCAATTATTAATGATTGGTAACGAACCCAAAAAGATTTTACCAATGGCTGATTTTATTGATAAAATAAAAACCGATGATAAGTTTGCTGCTAAGTGGGGTGATTTAGGTCCTATCTACGGAAAGCAATGGAGAAGTTGGGAAGCTGATGTTTATACTAAGGAAATAGACCAAATCCAAAACCTAATCAATGAACTTAAAACAAACCCAGACTCAAGACGACTAATGGTATCGGCTTGGAATGTTGGTGAATTAAATCAAATGACTCTTCCACCTTGTCATTATGGATTTCAAGTTTATACAAGAGAGTTGAGTTATGATGAAAAAAGAAACATTTACAATTCAGACCCAATGAGTTATGGAGGTACAGCGTCTCCATTACCACCAAATTCTGAAAAAATCAAATTTGACCCCCATCATGCAGAGAAAGATTGGGACAATAATTA
>TARA_R110002074_G_scaffold253081_2_pt1 | contig 21349 bp, 27 predicted proteins | sample TARA_R110002074 | Tara Oceans TARA_R110002074 (sample SAMEA4397215) | marine metagenome | biome: Polar Biome; feature: [MIX] marine epipelagic wind mixed layer (ENVO:01000061); material: water (ENVO:00002006), including particulate matter (ENVO:01000060) such as... | depth 10-100 m | reverse complement strand
TATTTCGAGAAAGAACGCGCCGGTCAGACGCGTGGTGTCTCGCGATTGGCGCCCGCTGTTGAAGCGCTCTACATGGACCATAAACTGGGTCGCGTGGAGTTACAGGCTGCGGTGTTGAACGCGATCCTTGCGGCCTTCATTGAAAGCCCGATGGATGGCGAAATGGCCGCCGGTGCACTCGCGCCGGGCGGTGATGTCGGAGCCTATCAGGCCCAGCGCGCCGATTTCCATGCACAGCGCCGTGTCTCGCTTGGCGGCGTGCAGATTTCGACTCTGTTTCCGGGCGAAAAAGTAAACATGCCGCAAGCGGCGCGCCCCAATGCGGCCTTCGCTGATTTTCAGTCTGCTGTGTTGCGCAAGGTTTCGTCGGCGCAAGGCGTGTCCTATGAGCAGCTAAGTCAAGACTGGTCGAAGGTGAATTACAGTTCGGCGCGTGCCGCCCTGCTCGAAGTCTGGCGTGGGTTCACCGCGCGACGTGAAGGATTCACCCAGGGTTTCTGTACCCCGATTTTCGCCGCATGGCTCGAAGAAGAACTCGCCTTCGGCGACTACGACATGCCTGAGAACGCTCCGAGCTTTTGGGAAGCGAAGGCGGCGTGGACGCGCTGCAAATGGATCGGTCCCGCCCGTGGCTGGGTTGATCCCGTGAAGGAAATCGGCGCCGCCGGTCAGCGGATGGAATACGTGCTCAGCACGCATGAAGACGAAGCGGCAGAGCAGGGTAAAGACTGGCGCGAAATGGTCGATCAGCAGGCCAAAGAACAACGCTACCGCAAGGGGCAGGGGTTGCCGGACATGCCGCGCCGCGCCGGCCAGCCGACTTCTGTCGATCCTGCTGCCGACGATGAAGAGCCGATGCCCGGCCGCGACAAGAAAGAGGATGCCTGATGAAAAACGAGATCAAGGCACCCTCGCTTCCGGCGTACCGGCCTGCTTTGCTTCATGGCGGCTATGGGGCGGAAGTCGCACAGGCCCGGCACATGGTGTTGAGTGCGGATGCCCGCGCCAAGGCGTCGGACGAAATGGTTCACGTCTCGGCCTATCACGCCGGCGGGTCTTTCTCGGAGCATCGGCCATATGCCTTTCGCGATGGTGTCGCGATCATCGGCGTGCGTGGCTATCTGATGGATGATTACCCGTGGATCGGTGATCGCTGGGCAACAGGCTATGACGGGTTGCGCTTTCAGGCCGATGAGGCTTTCGCCGACCCCGATGTGAAGGGCGTCGTGCTCGATATCAAATCATACGGTGGCTACGTCGCGGCGTGCTTTGATCTATGCGACCACCTTCATGCGTTGAAGGTATCCACCGGCAAACCGGTGGCTGCCATCCTGTCTGAATATGCCTATAGCGCGGCCTATGCCATCGCATCGATCGCCGACAGCATTTCGGTGCCGCGCACCGGCGGCGTCGGTTCCATTGGCGTGATCTGCGAACATTGGAACATGGCCGGCGCGCTCGAAAAATGGGGCGAGGAAGTAACGGTGGTGACTTCCGGCGCTCACAAGGGTGATGGCAACCCCTACGGCCCGCTGCCCGACAGCGTGCGCGCTGACCTGCAAGCCGATCTCGATGCAACGCGGCTGCTCTTTGCCGAAACAGTCGTCCGGGGCCGCGTGGCTGCCGGTGTGACGCTGACAGTGGAAGACGTGCTGGCGACGGAAGCCCGCAGCTATGACGGCCCCCTGATGACGGCCAAGGCCGTTGAGCTGGGATTGGCGGACGCAGTGCTTGCGCCGTCTGACGCATTCGCGGCGTTTGTTGCCGCCATCAACTCAAACGAGGATTGATCTCATGAAGAATATCTTTGCGCATCTTGGTCGCGGCAAAAAAGCGGCTGCCACCCCGTCTGCGACCACGAAGTCCACAAACCCGAAGAAGCCAGCGGCAAAGGCTGAGGGCGAGGACGACCCCAAAAAGAAGGACGAGGACGCCGCCGAAGGCGAAGACGATCCTGAAAAGAAGGACGAGGACGCTGCCGACGGCGAAGACGATCCTGAAAAGAAGGACGTGGACGCTGCCGAGGGCGAAGACGACGAGGATGAGGCCGAAGACGATCCTGAAAAGGAAAAGGAAGCGGCATTCAAAAAAGGTGTCACCGAGGGTCGCCGCCGCGAACGCAAACGCAACGCCGCAGTGTTTGCCAGCCCTCATGCTTCTGGCCGTGAAGCCCTCGCTGCAACGCTCGCTTTCACAACGGGCATGTCGGCGGATCAGATCATCACGACGCTGCAGGCAACCCCTGCGGGTAAGTCCGGTGGCTTCGCCGCCGCGATGGCCGCACAGCAGAACCCGAACCTCGGTGGCGGTGGCGGTCCAGCCACCAAAGCCGGTGCCGGCTCGGCATTGATCGCCAATGCCGAGAAGCGCGCTGTCGCTGCGCAGAAGAAACACTGACGCCAAGTCGGCATCAATCCCCTCCATCCATCTTTGAGCCTGAAAGGAACAAGCCATGTCGACATTGGCAGCCTATTCCGCTACCCAGCCGCGCACACTCACACGGGTGCTGAAAGCGGAAGTCCATCCCAGCTTTACCCGTCGCGATGCCATCCTGCTTGCAGGCGACGGTGCTTCTCGCGACGTTGTGATCGGCGAAGTCGCCGGTCGTCGCCTCTTTGGTACCGCCACCGGCGCGGTTGTCAAAGGCGCCGGTGTCGGTGGCGGCACCGGTGACGGTGGCCTGGGTTCAATCACCAAGGGCGCGGCGGTCAAGAAGGGCGTGTATACCCTTAAGTGCATCACTGAAGCGGGCAATGCCGGCACATTCTCGGTGTTTGATCCTGAAGGTCTGCGGTTGCCGGATGCGACGGTTGCCGTTGCTTACGCACACCCGCAAATCAATTTCACCATCTCCGATGGTGCGAATGACTTTGACCTGACCGATGCTTTTTCCATCACCGTCGCTGAAGGTGATCAGAAAGTGACCGCCATCGACTTTGACGCTGTCGATGGTTCGCAGCTTTGGGCAGGCATCTTCTCCAAAAATACCAGTGCGCCCGATGGCATCGACGCCTCGACACAGCTTGTCGACAAAATGGCCTTGCTCGCGGCGGAAGAACTGATCTGGCCGGAAGACACCACCGACGACCAGAAGGCCGTCGCGCTCGCCCTGGCGAGTGCATCGTTCATCGAGGTGGCACAGCTCGGCTGAGCCACTTCACTCACCCCTTTCCCCCATTTGAACGGGCCGCATAGGCTGGCCCCCAGCAAGAGGTCTATGTCATGCAAATCCAGTCGGCCAACGGCCCGATCAATTTTTCCTACACCGGTCGCGATCTCACGATGGCAATCGACAAATTGCCCAATCTTTACGGTCGCCTCAATCAGGAAAACCTTTTCCCGAGCGAAGGCGTATCGACAAAGCTTGTCGAAGTGCGTTTTCGCAACGGCTATATCACGGTGCTGCCCGCCAAAGAGCGTGGCAACCCCGGCAGCGTCGGCAAAGGTCCGAACGAGAATGCGGTCTATCTCGAGATCCCGCATATCCCGCATCTCGACTATCTGACGCCTGATGACATTCAGGACATGTTCGCCTTCACCAATGATCCGTTGCGGCTCAAAACGCCTGAAGATGCGCTCAATGAAAAGCTTCAGGCAATCAAAAACAAGCATGCGATCACGCGTGAATACATGCGCATGGGCGCGCTGAAAGGCGTCATCAAAGACGGCAACGGCGACACACTGCATGACCTGTTCGAGCGTTTCGACATTGTGAAAAAGTCGTTCGACTTCGAACTCGACAACCCGGCAACCGATGTCAAAGCGAAATGCCGCGCCGTGGATCGCTGGATCAGCGAACGGCTTCAGGGCGAAGTGGCGAACGGCATTCGTGTCAAATGCAGCCCTGAACTTTGGGATGCGCTGACGGGCCATCCGAATGTCGAAAAATTCTTCGTCAACTATTCGGAAGCGCGCTCGTTTGCCACCGGCGGCATCACCGAATTCCCCTTCGGCGGCCTGATCTTCGAAGAATACAATGCGACGGTCTCGCTGATCAACAACACGTCGGAAAAGCTGATCGCCGCCGGATACGGTCATGCTTATCCGATGGGCACAATGAACACCTTCCGGACCTACGACGGCCCGGCGCACAGCATGAGCATGGCGAACATGAAGGGCGCGGAGATCTACATCTCGCCCAAACTTCTCGACCATGACGAAGGCATTGAACTGAAATCCCAGTCCAATCCGTTGCCCGTCGTCGCCCGCCCCGACCTCATTGTCGAGATCGTCGCGTCCTGATTGCGGCCACTCCACACCGAGATCCCCCGCCCTCATCGGCGGGGGCTTTTGTGAGGCGCACGCCATGCGCCTTTCACGAGCCCCCTCAATCCAACCACGGAGCATCACATGTCAAAGCTGGTCAGCATCAAAGCCAAAGACAGTTTCGAATTCAACGGCCTCGGCTTTTCCGGCGGCGTCCATAACGTCGAAGCGGATCTCGCCGCAAGCATCATCGAAGCCGGTCTGGCGAAAGAAGCCAAACGGAAGGCCGAAAAAGCGGCTGACGGCGACCCGCAGAAGTAAGCATTCGCATGACCTGGAACGAAGCCGCCGACGATATTCTCGCCGCCTGCATGGATGTCTTCGGCGATGCCCACACGGTGGCTTTCGTGGCCCCCGTTGTCGTGAACGCCGAATTTGGGACGGGCCGCGGCGTCTTTGATGCGGCGCACGAACTGGTTGAAATGGGTGGTGAAGGCCCTGTATCCACGACCGGGCCGGTGCTTGGCATCCGTCTGTCGGAATTCACTGTGCCGCCTGTCGAAGCCAATGAAGTTGTCATCGATGGCGCGACTTATCGCATCAATGATGTGCAGCCGGACGGGCAGGGCGGCGCAAAGCTGATGCTCAAAATCCGCAAGGTTTGAAATGTCCGCACCCGTCAGCCGTCAGTTCCTGCGCAGCCGCACGGTCGAGCAGCTGATCGCCAAGAATGTGGCAGCTGGCAATAATGCTGCCTCGCGGGTGCGGCCACTCAAGCCGGATCAACTGCCGGCGACGCTCGTCTATACAAACCGTGAAAGCGGCAGCAACCCGTCCAACGACGGGCCGCCGCAATTCGACACGCAGATCGAGCTGATCATCGACGGTGTTATCGATGAGGACAGCGACGAAGAGTTGGATGAAGCACTCGACAGTCTGGCCGACGCTGTACTGGCGGCGACACTTGAGAATGCGGATTGGCTTGACGGCATCGGCAATGTGATCTCGCTCGAGATCGTCAAGCAGCCGGCCGGTCCCGACGGTATGCCGGTGCTCGGCGGCGTCCGCGTGCTGATGCAGATTGGCGTTGGTTTGGTGATTTATTCGCCTGAGATCACGACGCCTCTGGAAGTTGTCCAGGGTTTGAAAGACGAATCCGGCGACTTCGGCATCGACGTTGGTGGCGACGGAAATATCGAGATCGAATTCAAAACCGAACTTCCCCAAACTTAGGAGGCCCGCGTGCCCGCAACTCATGACACAGCTAAACAATATTTTGGACGTCCTGCCGCTGGCCTGACCATCCGCGACCCGGCCCATGGTTATACGGTGGTGTCGTCTGAGCCACGGGCTTACCCCATGAGCGACTATTGGGTACGGCGCTTTGGGAGCGGCGACATGGTCGAAGTGACCCGCCCGGCGAATATCTCTCCCGCCAAAGTCAACAAGCCCGCGTCCGCCAAAAATGCCGACTGAGCGTGCCGCCGGTCGTTTCCGTTTTCACAAGCAATAGCGAGGCCTGACAATGGTCAGTTTTGACAAAATTCCGCAGTCGATCCGCACGCCGCTTTTCTACGTTGAGTTTGATCCTTCGAAGGCGAACTCTGGCCAGCAGAACGCCCGTGCGCTGCTGATCGGTCAAAAATTGGCGGCCGGTACGCTGGATGTGAATGTGCCGCAATTGGTGACCAGCCTCGCGGCGGCCAAGGTCGGTGCCGGCGCGGGCTCGGTTCTCGCGCAGATGTATGAAACCTATCGGCTCAATGATGCCGTTGGCGAGGTCTGGGTGTTGCCGGTCGCCGATGCCGCCGGTACAGCCGCCACGGGCACGATCACCATCGGTGGGCCGGCGACCGGCAATGGCACGATCTTTCTCTATGTCGGCGGGCGGCTTGTCAGCGTCAGTGTCGCGTCAGGCGACACGGCGTCGGAGATCGCGGCGCTTGTCGCAGCGGCCATCACAGCGACGGCCGACCTCGCTGTCTCTGCGGCGGTCGATGGCGAAGAAACCACTCAGGTCAATCTTACCGCGCTCCACAAGGGCACGGTTGGCAATGACATCGATGTCCGCGTCAATTATGCCGGTTCGGTAGCGGGCGAGGCTCTGCCTGCCGGTGTCACGGTCGCAATTGTGGCCCTGGCAGATGGTGCAACAGATCCGTCACTTACAACGGCGCTGTCAAACCTTGGCGACGAGGAATATGACTTCCTCGGCATCGCCTTCAATGACACGACGGTGCTCGATGCCATCAAGGTTCTGATGGATGAAGACACGGGCCGGTGGTCGTGGCTCAAACAGATCTATGGCGGCGGCTTTGCGGCCAAGCGTGGCAGCGTCGGGACGCTCTCGACATTCGGCGGCACGCGAAACGACAAAGCTGTGACCATCATGGGTTTCAACGGCAGCCCGTCGCCCTATTGGGAGTGGTCTGCGGCCTATTGCGCACAGTCTGCGGTGTCGATCAACGCCCATCCCGCTCGTCCCCTGCAAAGCCTGCCGCTGATCGGCATTAAGGCCCCGCCGGTCGCAGACCGTTTTTCACTGACAGAACGTGAGACACTGCTTCATGACGGTATCGCCACATTCACTGTAGCCCGTGACGGTACGGTGCGGATCTCGCGTGACATCACGACCTATCAGGAAAATCTGTTCGGTCAGCCTGACGATGCCTGGCTTGATGTCCCGACGCTTGCCATTGGCTGGACCTTCGTGCGGCGCATGCGCTCGGCGATCACAACCAAGTTTCCGCGTCATTTGCTTGCCCAGGACGGCACACGAATTGGTGAAGGGCAGCCGGTCGCGACGCCCAAGGGCATCAAGGCCGAACTCGTCGCGGAATATATCGGCATGGAGCGTGATGGCATTGTGCAGGATGTTGAGTTCTTCATCGCCAATACGATCGTCGAAATCGACGCCAACAACAAAAACCGCCTGAATGTGTTGGCGACGCCCGCCTTCATGCGCCAGCTCCGCATCTTCGCCTCACGCGTCCAGTTTGTCTGACGCCTGACATCGCGATCCTTGGCGCACGGCGTGCGCTTCTCCCATCATTTCTGAAAAGGAATTCCACATGGCCAAGAATGCGGCAGTGGGCGGCACCGCCTATCTCAAGGTTGACGGCAAACAATATGCGCTTCGCGGCAGCTTCGTCATTTCGATCGACAAGAGCGAGCGTGAAGGTGTCCCTGGCATGGACGGTCCGCACGGCTTTCTTGAAAAGCCGCGCATGCCGCAGATCTCGGCGGAGCTTTCTTTCACTGACGGCCTGTCGCCCGACGAATTGCGCAATATGAAGGATGTGACGGTCACAGCGGACCTGAACAACGGCCACAGCGCCATGCTGAGTGAAGCCTTCACCACCACCCCGCATGAATTCGATGCGTCTGAAGGCAAGGTCTCTGTCGTGTGGCAGGGCCTCGACGGCCGCTGGTTGAGCTGACCTGACGACACAATAAAGAAACCATCACCGAGGAATTTCTATGGCCGACGCTCTCATTATTCCGCTGACACCTGATCCCGAGAAGCCCTATATGGCGCATGGCGAGAAGATCTCTTCGATCACCTTGCGCCCGCCGGTTGGCGGCGACTTTGTGGCCTGCGGATATCCGATGATCATCCTGTCACCGGACGAGGCTATGGCGGATGAAACCGACCAGGCTGAACAATCCGGACAAGGCGAGTTCCGCCCCAATGCGGCGGCCTGCGCTAAGTTGATCTCGCGCCTCGGTGGCATTCCCTATTCGACGGTTGCGGCACTTAACGCTGCAGATTTCAACGCCTGCATGATGGGTGTTCTGTCTTTTTTGGGCGCGGCGAAACCGGCGAAACCCTCGTAGACGTCTGTTTCGATCTCGCCCGCGCTTGGCGCGTCAGTCCCGCTGAGACATTGGAGCTTGATCCCGAGAGACTAGAGCTTTGGATCAGGCAAGCCACGCGGATTGCGCGGCGTGAACGCGCCGACAACTGAATGCCCTCCGACTTGAGTTTCAGCCATGGCCTCACCCATTAATCTCCGCGCCATCATCGGCGTCATGGATCGCGCTTCCGCCCCGCTGCGGCTGATTGCGCGTGGCTTTGGTGGTATGGATCTGCGCGCCCGCATGGCGATGGCGAACCTCAACCGGCTTGGTCGCGCGACGGGTCTGGCGCAGCTCACCACACGGCTTGGTCAGGCGTCGCGCTCGGCCATGGCTTTTGCCGGACATCTCAAAACCATTGTCTTCAACGCGGCGGCCATGGCCGGCGTGGCGGGCTTGGGTGGGCTCGGGGGTGTACTGCACAATTTCAGCACGGCGGGCGATGATATTGCCAAGCTTGCCAACCGCACCGGCCTTGGCGTCGTCGCGTATCAGGAATATGCCTTTGCCGCGAAATCGGCCGACGTCGAACAGCAGCTTTTCGACAAGTCTCTGACAAAGCTCTCCAAAAATATCAGTGACGCCGCGAGCGGTAAAAACAAAAGTCTCGCGGAACTTTTTGCGAAGCTCGGCATCAAAGCGCGAAACGCTGATGGCAGCCTGCGTGGCGTCGATGATGTCTTGCCCGAACTGGCCGAGGGCTTCAAACGCAACACCAATGCGGCGACCCGCACCTCCATGGCCATGGCCCTCTTTGGTGAAGAGGGCGTCAAGATGATCGATATGCTTGGCGACGGCGCGGACGCTCTGGCGAAGTCGCGCGAAGAGGCGCGCAAATACGGCATCCTGACACAGGAACAGATCGCACAGGCATCGGCTCTCGATGCGGGGTTCAAAGGCGTTTCCTTTTCGATCCGAGGTCTTTCGCTGGCCATCGGTGCCAAGCTCGCGCCGGCTGTCCTCCCGCTGCTCTCTGCCTTCTCGGATTGGGTTGCGATCAATCGCGAATGGATCGCCACCAACATCCAGACGGCGGTCATCGGCTTGACCAATGTGCTCAAGGGATTTGACTGGAAGGGCTTTGGTCAGTCGCTTCTGTCGATCGGGCGCAACATCAAATGGCTCGTGGATCATACCGGCGGCTGGAAGGTGGCCCTCGTCGCCTTGCTGGTTGTTCTCAATGCCCAGCTGCTTGTAAGCCTTGCGGCGCTTGTGAAATCGCTGGCGTTGGTTGGCTTTCAAATGGGCGTCGTCGCGATGCGCCTTGGCGGATTGGCTTTCGCGGCAATCGGCGGCGCGGTGATGAACTTCGTGACGGCGCTCCGGGCCGGTTACGGTGCGATGGCCGCGCTCAATTTGGTGATGGCGGCAAATCCCATCGGCGCGGTCATCGTCGGTATTACCGCACTGATCGCGATCGGGGTTTTGCTTTGGAAAAACTGGGACACCGTTAAACAAGCCTGGTCGTCGCTTGCCGGATGGATTGCCAGCGGCATCGAGATGCTCGTGGATAAATTTGCGCCGCTGATCAATGTCCTGAAGACGGTCTTTAAATACTCGCCTGTCGGCCTCGCCATTCGCGCGGGTAAAGCATTGGCGGGTGTTGGCGCCGGCGCGCCTGCGGGGCAGGGCACTGGCCCCCTCCATCGCTATGGCAACGGCGCCCCCGCGCCGCGTCTGCCCGCGGCGGCCTCACAGATAGGCCGCAACGGCGGGGCCGGACAATCCACACGCAGCGACGTCAATGTCGCTGTGGATTTCAAGAATGTGCCACAGGGCGTGAAAACCGAAGTCACGTCGCAAGGTGTAGCGCGGACCAAGGCCAACGTCGGCCGTGCGATGGTTCAACCGGGCTGAAGGAGGCGGCATGACCTGGAAAGACCGTCTGCGCCCCGGCAGCTTTCGTGGCGTGCCGTTCAAGGTGGATACGATGGGCGGGGCGGGCGGACGGCGTCTCGTCGTCACCGAGTACCCGAAACGTGACAAGCCCAATGTAGAGGATATGGGGCGTCAGGGTCATCGCTACAGCCTCAATGTCTATGTGCTGGGCGCGGATTACGAAGCTGAACGCGACAAACTGATCGAGGCCCTGCATGTCGACGGGGCCGGCACGCTTGTGCATCCGACAATTGGCAATATTGAGGTGTGTGCCGGCGATTTCAGCTACGAGGAAAGCAAGTCTGAAGGCGGCATCTGCCGCTTCACGCTTGCCTTTGTTGAAGCCGGTGAAAATCAATATCCCGCGGCCACGACTGACACGAGAGCGAGTGTCGCGAGTTCCGCTGTGTCGGCAAAGGCTGATCTCGCGGCAGCCTTTGCCAAGGGCTTTCTGGTCATCAATCAACCCGGCTTTGTGCTTGATGGCGCGGCTATGCAATTGTCCGATTTTGCGGCGCTGCTCGGTGGGTTGCGCACCGGCCTGCGGGGCGGGGCGGAAACAGCCCGCACAGATTTCGCGGGTCAGGTCAGCGCTGTGCTGGCGGACCCTGAAGCGGTGGCAACGGGTGACACGCCGGGCACCGTTGCATCGTTGCTTTCGGGCTTTCGCAGCGTGGCGACGGATGAAGCCGGGCAAGCGGGCTTGCGGGATGTCAGCAGCTTTGCTGACACGCTGCAATCGCCGCCGCCGATTACGCCGTCACGCCTCATTCAGGCAGGCAACACGTCGGCGCTCACGACGCTGATGGCCGGTTCGGCGCTGGTGGAGCGCAGCCTGCTGGCATCGACGCTGGACTTCACCTCCTATGATGATGCGGCGGCGTTGCGCCAGCGTCTAACGGGAGATCTGAACGATACGGCACTGGCGGCGGCAGACCGGGGTGATGATCTGAGCTTTCGCGCCTTGCGCCGGCTTGCCTCATCTGTCTCGGCCGATCTCACCGCCCGCGGCGGCTCGCTGGCGCGGCTCACGACCTATACGCGGCCGCAGGTGCTGCCTGCCGCCGTTGTGGCTTATGAACTCTATGGCGATGCCTCGCGGGCCGAAGAGTTGCTGGCCCGCAACAAGGTTGCACATCCGCTGTTTCTGCCGGCGACGGGACAAGCATTGAATGCCTGAAACCGCAGAAAACATCGTCAGCCTGCGGGTGAACGGGCAAGTCTACGAAGGCTGGACCAAAAGCAGCGTGACGCGCAGCCTGCGCACAGCGTCAGGCAGCTTTGAGTTAGAGCTCACCGAAAAATGGCCGGGACAGAAAACAGACTGGCGCATCAAACGCGGCGATGCCGTGACACTCGAACTCGATTCAGAACTGGAACTGACCGGCTTCGTCGATATTTTCGCGCCCTCCTATGACGCGACGACGCACGCCGTGCGCGTCTCAGGCCGCTCGAAAACATGCGATCTGGTGGATTGTGCGGCACTGGTCAAAGGCGGTCAGTTCAAGGGCTACACATTGGCCGCGATTGCCAAAGCCCTTGCCGCGCCCTTCGGTATCAATGTGATCGCGGGGGACACGGGCGCGCCATTTGCCGATGTGCAAATTCAACCGGGGGAAACCTGTTTTGAAGTCATCGACCGGCTGTGCCGCTTGCGGGCGTTTTTGGCGAGCGACAACGCGCGCGGAGATCTCGTCCTTACCCGCGCTGGCACGGGCGGCTTTGGTCGCTCGGGGGCACTTGTCGAAGGCCGCAATATCATCGCCGGCAGTGCCAGCCTCAGTCACGCCGCCCGCTTCAGCGAATATGTCGTCCGCGGGCAACAGGCTGGCAGCGACGATATCTCAGGGCCGCAAGCGTCTCAGCCGCAAGCCCGTGTGACGGACGCCGCGGTCAAACGCTACCGCCCGAACCTGATCTTGGCGGAAGCGCCGGGCGGCATTGCCGATATGGAAAAGCGCGCCCGCTGGCAACAACGCTTTGCGGCGGCCGACGGCACCACGGCAGGTCTGACTGTCGAGGGCTGGCGCGACGATGCCGGGGCGCTTTGGCAGGCAGGTAATCTCTCGGCGGTGGACTCGCCGCTGCTCGGGTTGCAGATGGATATGTTGATCGATGAAACCGTCAAGACGCAAAGCAATGACGGCAGCCGCACTGAACTGGCCCTTGTGCCGCCCGATGCTTTGACGCCGGAACCCGTGAGTGCCACGGCGGCGTCGGCTTCGTCCGGTGCGGGCAAAGGATCTTCCTGGAGCGAGGTCATATAGTGGGAGAGGTGTCGCGATCGATGTGGAACCGGCTGATGATGATGCTGGCGCGGGGCACCGTCACGGCCGTCAATGATACGCGCTTGATGCAGACGCTTTCGCTCGATCTGACGGCAGACGAATTCAAAGACGATGTCGAGCGCTTTCAGGACTATGGTTTTACGACCAACCCGCCGCCCGGTCTTGAAGCATTGGTCGCCTTTGTCGGCGGCAATCGTTCGCACGGTATCGTGCTGGCGGTCGGGGACAGGCAGTTCCGGCTGAAAGGTTTGGCAAGCGGCGAGGTCGCGATCTACGACGATCAGGCGCAAGTGATCTATCTCCGTCGTGACGGCATCCTTTTGGATAGCCCTTTCAAGGCAACCATCCGCGCGCCGGAAATTCTGCTCGATGGCAATCTCCACATCACCGGCGAAACCACAGCCGACGGCGACATCACGGCGGAAGGCATCTCGCTTGAAGAGCACACACATGGCGGCGTCGATCCGGGCAGCGATTATACAGACGTGCCTGAATAGCCGTCGCGCTTGAGGGGGTGAAATGGCAGACATTCGGGTGATCTGGAACGCGGACACGCAATCAGCCGATTGGATCATCGTCAACGGCCAATTGGACAGCGGTGCTGATCTTGAGTCTTCGGTCGTCTTGTCGCTGTTCACATGGGCGCGCGCGGATGCCGATGATGTTTTGCCCGTGCCCGGTGACCGTAAGGGCTGGCACGGCGATCTTGATGGCGAAGCGCTGCATGGTCTAAAGCGCGTCGGTTCGAAACTCTGGTTGTTGTCCCGCGAAATTCAAACTGAGCAAACGCGCGGGCGCGCCGTTGAATATGCCACCGCCGCTCTGGCATGGCTGATCAATGACGGCGTCGCTGGCCGCATCGATGTCGAAGCGGAATGGCAGGCGCGTGGCAGGCTCGCCCTCAGCGTCCGCATCTTTGACCGGGACGGCGGCGCATTGCTGGACCGGCGTTTCGATTGGGCGTGGAAGCAATTGTCGGAGTGAGGCTTTATGGATTTTGACACACCGACACTGAGTGAATTGCGCGCGGATACACGCGATGATTTTAACTCAGCCATCGAAGGGGCCGACAGCCGTCTGGCGCAAGGCATCCTGCGCGTGATCGGCGATGTCATCGCAAATCTCGTCTTCGGGCTCTACGCCTATCTGCGGTGGCAATACCGCCAGATGTTTACGGACACGGCCGACGAAGACGCGCTGGTGCGCGACGGTGAAATGCGCGCCGTCTTTCGCGGCGTGCCGAGCTTCGCCGTCGGTACCGTCGCCGTCACCGGCACCAATGGTGCGACGATTGAAGCTAATGCCGAATTGGCGACGGCCGGTGGCACCATCGTGATTGTCACCGAGGAAGCGACTATTGAAGGCGGTGAAGCGGCACTCGCGGTGGTGGCCGCCGTGGCGGGGGCTGCTGGCAATCTCGCCGCGGCGACATCGCTGTCCTTCACCGCTGCGATTTCCGGTGTGAACGCGGCCGCCGCCGTCGCTGCCCCCGGCATGGCCGGTGGCGCGGATAAAGAAGATCTTGAGGCTTATCGGGCGCGTGTGATCGAGCGCAAACAGCGGCCGCCTCAAGGTGGCAGCGCCAATGACTATCGCGTCTGGGCGGGTGAAGTGCCGGGCGTTACGCGGGCATGGCCGTCGCCGAAAGAGCAAGGCATCGGCACGGTGACCGTGCGTTTTATGATGGATGATGTGCGCGCCGACTTCGGCGGTATCCCACAAGGCGACGACGCCTCGGATTATGACGAAGGCACCGGCGATCAGGCCCTTGTCTTTGCCTATATGGCAGCACGCCGACCGGAAGGAATGGACCTTTACGTCTGTGCTCCCTTGGCCGTGGCGCTTGATTTGACAATCACGAACCTGACACCGGACACGGTGGCGGTGAAGGCTGCCATCGAAGCGGAGCTGCGCGACATGTTGCGCCGCGATGCCGAGCCCGGCGGCACAATTCATCCCTCGCGCATCGGGGAAGCCGTGTCGATCGCCGTCGGTGAAGGCCACCATGTGTTGACCGCGCCCGTCGCGCCGGTCACGCATGCCGCGGGCGAGATCGCGGTTCTTGGCACAGTGACATATGAGACATCCTGATGGGCAAGGTTGATCTTTGCGGCGTCGCCGAAGACGACTATCTGGCGGCGGCGCTGGCGCTCGCGCCCGAAGGGCCAGCCTGGCCGCGCGAAGACGGCACATTGCCGCCCAAGTTCTGGCGGGGCGTTGTGCGGTCGCTGCTGCGGCTTCACCGCAGGGCCTGCGATCTGCAGCGCGAAAGTCTGGCCTGCTTTGCCGATGAAACGCTTGAAAGCTGGGAGAGGGTGTACGGGCTGCCTGACCCCTGCGATCCGGGCGGCGCCACGCGCACGCGTGAGGAGCGGCGGCTTGCGCTGTGCGCGCGCGAGACAGTGCTTGGTGGTCAGTCGGAAGCCTATTTCTACGAAGTCGCAGCCGCTCTTGGCTATGAGATCACCATTAAACGCTATCACGAAGCGACATGTGGTCTCAGCTATTGCGGTAGCGACGATCAATGCGGAAACGATGAAGTCCATCTCTGGTGGACAGTGCATGTCCCAGGACCGCGCGTGACCTACGCAACCTGCGGCTCATCCGAATGCGGTGACTACATGGCGGCGATTGCTACCGCCGAAGATCTTGAATGCCGTCTCAATGCGTTGAAGCCCGCATTTTCCGAACTCATTTTTAGTTACGAGGGTTAGCGCTCATGAAATATGTGCCGCCGCTGAATGGTGATCTCGAAGACCCGGAGCGGCCTTGGGTTGACGCCAATCCCGGCCTTGGAGCGGAGGGCAAAGGCTCCAAAATTGCCGCGAAGGGGATTGAGCATACGCAACGCGAAGTTGTCGCTGCGATCACAGTGCTCGGACTTGACCCCGACGAAGAGGATCTGGAACAACTCGGCTCCGGCATCATCGCCTATATCGCTGCGGCTATAGCCGCGTCCGGTGCTCCGAACAAAGTTGCCAAAGCCGGCGACACAATGACCGGGCCGCTCAATATGTCGGGCGCGGCCATTAACGAGGCACAGGGCGCGGTTATCTTATCTTCGGCGACGCCGGATATTGCATCTGCAACCGGGAACTCGGTTGACATTAGCAATGGTGGGGTGTCGATCACCGGTTTTCCGGGTGGCACTCCGGGCATGCGGCGAATGGTGCGCTTCACCGGTGTATCTCCGGCGCTTTTGACAAACAGCGGCACATTGCAACTGCCAGGGCAGGTGCCATTTCAGCCCAATCAATATGACCAGCTTGAGTTCAAGTGCAATACACCAGGCAGCTGGACATGTATCCGCGTTGTCCGCTGGAACGGCCAGTCTGTCATTGCCCGTGTTGCCAGTACCGCTGCCGCCGGTGAAGTGGAGTTGTCAACCGATTCGGAAACTCTGGCACTGGCAGATGCAACGCGGGGTGTCACGCCATCAAACCTCGGGGCGCTTCTCGCGTCAGCAACCCAAAAAGGAATTCTTGAACTTGCTGACGCCACCGAATTTGCCACCGGCACGGATGCAACCCGAGCGTTGACGGCGGCGTTGTTCGCAAAGTCAATCGCCTCGTCTGGCTACATCAAGTTGCCCGGCGGGTTGATTATTCAATGGGGCACGCAAAACAGCGTTGTCAACTCGACGGACGGCTCAGGTGCAAATTCGACAGTCACATTGCCGGTTGCCTTTGCAACGGCGATGTATGGCGCGCAGATCAATCTTGCTGGAACGTCGGGCGGCTCTACCGCGCAAACGGCGTATATCGCGGTCAATGCGAGTTCGTTCAAGATCGCGGCCGCACAGGCGGGTTCAAACAATTATTTCTGGATCGCTGTAGGAAAGTAATTTTAATCATGCCAAAACTATTTAGCGCTTCGCTGTTGGCCTTCTACGACACAGAAGTTCACGGGGCACGGTTCGTGGATGTGCGTGATCCGGACTGGGTGCGCCCGACGATTGAGGTCCCCGATCCGGATTGGCAACCTCCAATGATCGACGTGGCCGACCTTTCAGTTGATGCCCCGCTGATCAATGATGAGCCGGACCCGGACTGGGTGAGGCCGACAATCTCGGTGCCTGATGACACCGCGCTGCACCCCACGATTGAAATCCCCGACGTCAATGCGATGGCCCCTATGGTTTCCGTGGCCAATGAACAATGTTTGTTGCCCGAGGATGCCTTTGAAATTTCCGACGCACTCCACGCCTCGGTGATGGCGGAACTTTGCTGTGGCAATAATAGGGTGCTCGGTAAGGACGGTGATGGCATGCCTGTCGCTGTTGACCCCGCACCGCCTTCCGCGGACGAACTTTGGAACAGCGTCCGTCGCGAGCGCGATGTGCGCATCGCCGCCGTCACTTGGCGGTTGGAGCGCCACGCCCGTGAATTGCGACAGGACGTTTCGCCGACGGATGATGTTGTAGCACTCGATACGTACATTCAGGCACTCGCCGACATTCCGCAAACGCAGCTTGATCCGGCCAATATCATATGGCCGGTCCTCTAGTTCCATATCAGATTTCGAGGTGAAACATGCGCGCAAAGTCGAAAGACGCGGGCTGGTTCCCGTCGAAGGTTTTGCGGGCATTGCGTAAGTTCGTTGCTCTTGAACTCGCGATTCCTGCGATCCTTACTCTCTTTCTGTTCTTTGCGTCGCGGGGGAATTGATGCAGGAAAAATTTGCTGACGCGAGCGCGCTTATGCTGATCGCCGGTCTCTGGCTGCTCGGCATTATGGCGGGTCTCGCGCGCCGTGCCTTGTTGGTGCAGGAAGGCAAGCTGCCTAGCTTTTTCGACAAGAGCATGTGGCTTGATTTTCCGGCGACCTGCATCTGCGTTGTGGTGGGTCTGGCAATAAATGAGCAGCTGGGCTTGAGCGGTTGGACGGCGGCGGCGGTTGTGGCGCTGTCCTGCTATCTCGGCGTGCGCACGGTGCTTGTGTTATTGGCACGCTGGCGTGGCGTGCAGATGAGCAAGGATGATCTGTCATGAACCTCAGCCCCCATTTTACATTGGCCGAGGCCTGCGCCAGCAACAAGGCCCGCGAGAAGGGTCTCGATAACAGGCCGACAGATCCGCGCATCATCGAACGGCTGCGGTACACCGCGCTGACGATCCTCGAGCCGGTGCGGGCGCATTTCGGCAACAGGCCAATCATCTACAATGGTTTTTTGAGTTGGTATCGCACGCCCGCCGTCAACGTTGCGGCCGGCGGCGTGCCGACGTCGCAGCACATGAGTGGCGAGGCCGTCGATATCGAGATTGCTGGTATCAGCAATCTCGATATCGCGCACTTCATCCGCGATAAATTGGAATTCGATCAGCTCATTCTCGAATTTTACAATGGCATCGATCCGTCAAGCGGTTGGGTTCATGCGTCGGCCGTGGCAGATCGTGTGCCGCGTGGCGAGACCTGGACCTTCACGAACGGCAAAAAGAAATTGGGATTGGCATGAAGAACCTTTTCGACTTCGTAGCGGGTTTTGCAGGCGGCTGGCAGGGCTATGCGCTGGCGGCGGCCTTGGCGGCGGCCATTGCGGGCGGCGCGGCCTGGGCCTCACAGGACGTGCTCTGGGGCCTTTCAGAGGCAAAGCTGAAGGCTGGTCACGCTGAAGAACTGCGCACCATCGAAACGACGGCCAATGCCCAATTGACCGACAATCTCAAATGGATGAAGGCGCTCAATGCAAAGCTTAGCGCTCTCGATCTAAAAGGCTTTCAGGAGTTCATCAATGCGCAAAATGAAAATGCCCGCCTCGCTGCTGATCTTGGCGCTGGCACTCAGCGCCTGTGGGTCCGCATCCGACTACCGGACGGTGGCGACGGAACAGGCTTCCGTGCCCGCACCACCGGCATGGGTCATGACACGGCGCTCGCCGAACTTGACCCAGCGTTTGCTCGATCTCTGCACGCCATCGCCGGAGACGGAGATAGCGCCACCCGTCAGCTCAACGGATGCCAGGACTACGCCGAAACCGTGAGCGGCCCGCGCTCAACACAGTGAGCGCATCAAGCGCACGGCGTGCGCTGGCCAAGAGTCAAAGTGAAATTCGGTCGGACAATGAATGAGGCGCACGCCGTGCGCCGGCATAAGCAATGGAGTGACATCGATGGCGCTGACAAAGAAAATCACAGGATCTGGCATCGTGAAGTTCCTGAACTTCCTTGGTCTGGCCGGTGATGAAACAACATTGGTGCCGGCGGTGGCGGTCCTGTCGGCCGGTGCGGAAACCGTCGTGGCAACCATCCCGCTCGAGACGAGTGCCAGCAACGCGCTGGCGATCGGCGGCCGTCTGATCGGCGGCTTCTACATTCCTGCGTCATTCGAAGGTGGCTACATCAAATTCAATCGCTCGCTCGATGGTGCCGCCTGGTCGCCGGTGAAGGACAAATTCAAGGCTGCGCTTATTTATGGCGCGGCAAGTGGCGATTTCGTCGGCGCGTTGGCAGGTGATTTTGTGGCCGTCGAATACTTGCAGATCGTCCCCTGTGACGCCGCGGGCACGCCGGTCCCTCAAGCTGGCGCGGCAGCGGTTATCCCTGTGGCGGTGGCCGCCTGATGCGTACACGGGATCTGCTTCTATTCGGCACAGGTACTGGTACGAGCTGGGCGCATCCTTCCGCCGTGCGCGCGCTCGACTACAAAAACAACCTCTATATGCGCCAAGGCGTCGAATACGCTTTTGCAGACTTGGCGTCTGTAACGCGCGCAGGCACAGGCTGGCTCGATGCTATCAGTGGTGTTTGGTCTGAATTTCTCGCGGGCGTTCTTCGCCGGACAGATCGAGGCGCGGCAATCGGTGCGCAGTTCACCAACAAAATCCGCAACCAGTGGGGCATTGGCGGTGTGCCCGGCACGGTCGGGGTGCTGAATAAATGCACGGGGTATAATGCAAAGCCAACTGTTGTTGGCGCGGGAACGACTAAAGGTGGCAATGCGTCGGCCACTCTAACGCTCGTCGATAAGTTGGCGGACTTGCAGGCGCTCGCGGCGACAGTCCCTTGGCTATCCTCGTATCTGGCTAATGGCGTTGCCTCTGGACAGGTGTTCAAGCTCGACAACTCACTCGGCGGAAGCGGCAATGCGCTCGTCGATTTGGCGGGTGTGACAGCCAACACAAATAAACATTCGATGCGCGGCATCGCGTGGAACGAAGGTTCTGCGACGGGCCTTATGCGGCTCACGGATGGTGTTGTTGCGGTTGGTGACACGACAATCAGCGCGACGACGCCAACAGAATATAAGTCCGAGAATCTGACGCCAAACTCATCAACCGCTGCAATCCGCTTCCAAGTAGCCTTGGGCGGCATTGTCTACTTCATCCTCTTCGACCTGATCGAAGCCGCAACCGCCGCCCCTGTCCCCACAATTGTCGCTGGCGCTGCGGCGACGGGTGCGCTGCCGACGAATTGGGTCGGTGTCGTCAATGCGACAGGGGGAATCGCATTTTCCTTTCTTGGCGCGGGTGTGAAAAACGGTGTGCCTTGCGCTGACATAAGGTTAAGCGGCACAACGTCGGGGGTTGGGTCCGCAGACTTGCGCACTGAGCTTCTATCAAATGTCGCGGCAGCTGCTGGGCAAGCATGGGGCTTCGACTTTTATTCCGAAGCGATTGCGGGTGTTCAAGTACCCTTCACACTGTCCATTGATGAATACACGGCCGGTTCTGCGTATCTAAAAAGCACCGTTTCAGGCCCGATGACGGCTGCGCCGAGCGTAAGCAGATCTCTGTCAACAGCGGTCCTGTCAAGCGGTACGGTCGGGTTAACTCGCGCCTATCCGCGTTGGAATTTGGCCGCTGCTACCGCCTACGACTTCACTCTCCGCATCTACGCCCCGAAACTTGTGCAGATTGCGACCATCGAGGGGCCGGAGCTTGTCACGAATGGCGACTTTGCGAGCGCGACGGGGTGGACGCTTGGCCCGAACTCTACTATCGGCAGCGGTGTTCTAAACGTCACTGGCTCACCGGCAGGATCGGAAGTCTTGGCAAGCCAGTCGTCTTCGTGGACAGCGGGCGTCGTTCATAAAGTACGCTTTGATGTTGCCACTATCAGCCCGTCTGGGGTGTCCGGTTTTTCTGGATATGGCGGCGGTGGCACTCACGCTTCATTCAATACCGTTGGCACCAAGGTTGATTATGTCGTGCCAAATTTAACCGGCAACGTCTTTGGCCTTCAGGCGCGTGGCGGCGGCGGGGTAATCGGTACGTTTGACAATCTGTCCCTTAAAACAGTCACCGCAGGCTATATGCCCGCCTACCCGATCCTGCCGCCTGTCGGTGTGATAGCGGACAGCACGAAGCTGGCAGATGATGTGCGCGCGGCAAACCTCGACTGGTTCACAGCGGCGGGTCTTTCGACGGGCGCGACGGAATTAGCCGCCGTGACATTCTCGCATGTGGGCGATGGCGTGAGCCGTCCGCTGTTTGAATATAGCGACGGCACGGCCAACAACTATATCCGTGGCTACGTCAACGCGACGGATCACGTCGCGCTCAAGATTGTCGCGGGCGGTGTTGTCCAAACCGACACGGCCCTGACGGCATCCATAAGCGCGACCAACAAGGCCTACGGCTTTGGCTGGTCGGCGGCTGGTGGCTACATCACCAACGGCACTGAGACTGTAACCTTCGGCGCGGTGACTTTGCCGACCGTGACGCAGAAGCGTCTCGGTGGAAGTGTGACGCCAAACTTTCTCAATGACGTGATCCGCTCGGAACAGACGTGTCGCCCGCTCCCTCAGGCGGAAGCCGAAGCATGGGCGCTGGCGGCATGACCACCAAAGCAACCATCGCGGTCGTCGCTTCGCTTGTGCTGGCAGCATGTGCGTCACAGGAGCCTGCTACGCCCGCAAAAGAGACGGTGCCGCCGTTCGGCTACATCGCATTCTGCATGGAACAACCGGAGCACGTTCTGTGTCCAAAAACGAAATACTGATCCGCGCGACGCATAAGCGTCTGCTCGAATTATTCGTGCCGACATCTGACAAGGTGGCGTTTGGCCGCGAGGAATACTGGCACTCCTTTGCGGCGGAAGCGGCGGCGGGCCAGAGTTTTCGTGGTGACTGCGACGACTTCATGCTGACGGCCTGTGACGCGCTGCGCGCGGCGGGTGTCGC
>TARA_R110002074_G_scaffold63594_14_pt1 | contig 21353 bp, 24 predicted proteins | sample TARA_R110002074 | Tara Oceans TARA_R110002074 (sample SAMEA4397215) | marine metagenome | biome: Polar Biome; feature: [MIX] marine epipelagic wind mixed layer (ENVO:01000061); material: water (ENVO:00002006), including particulate matter (ENVO:01000060) such as... | depth 10-100 m | reverse complement strand
CATGCGCTGTCGACGTGCTCATCCAACGCCAGCACGAGCCCAGGGTCATCTTCGGTGCCGCGATGGTGAATTGAGCGCATACAGAATGACCGCGCATAGCCCGGCAGCGTGGCGATCATGCTCTCGGCCACGGTGAAACCGGGGTTCCACAACAAGCTGCCGTATCCAAATACCCACATTGCCATCATACTGGTCCTTCTTTGTTGGCTTGGGTAAACCGCATCTGCTGGCTGAGTTAAAGGGATTTTCAAAGATGCGCAGATTGGTTTGGGCAATCGTGATCCTGGCGGTGATATGGTGCGCATGGTGGGCGGCCGCCTCAACCGGGTTGCAGCGGTCGCTGAACACGTGGTTTGAGGATCGGCGCAGCATGGGCTGGCGCGCTGAGGTCAGCGCAATATCAAAGCACGGTTTTCCACTGACACTGAATGCGCGGTTGCATGATGTGTCGATCGCTGACCCTGCCACCGGCGTTGCTGTGGATGCAGCGCAACTTGACCTGATAGCAGCGACCCTTTGGCCTGGATTTATGACCGTCAAACTGCCGGAAACGCCCATCGAAATTACAACTGCTGTGGACCGCGTCATGCTTCATGCCAACGATGCACAGGCTGATCTGCTGCTGCATCCCGGTACGTCATTGCAATTGCAAAGCATGAGTGCCGTCAGCAATGCGTGGCAGGTAAGCGTCGCCAAAGTGAGCATCCTGTCGGCAGACGATTTGCGCGTGGCGGTGATACAGGATGGCACGACCCCTGAAACCTATCAATTTAATGTAGATGTGAGCAACCTGACCCCCGGCACCCTGACCCGTGCGGCCATCGCATTGCCGGTGGATTGGCCCGCGTCGTTTGACGCATTTACCGCAGACGTCAGCGTCACTTTTGACATGCCGTGGGACCGTACAGCGCTTGCCAGTCGCCGTCCCCAACCCCGCGCCGTCACCCTGCGCAGACTCAAGGCGATCTGGGGTGATTTGAACATTTTGGTGACAGGAGAGGTGGCCATTGATCCAAAGGGCATCCCAACCGGCACACTTTCCTTGGCCCTCACAAATTGGTCCAGAATCATTAACTGGGCCGAGATTAGCGGTGCCTTGCCCGTAGCACAGCGGCAGCAAGCCGAAATCATGTTAAGCGCGCTGTCAAATCTGGGCGGAAGTCCAAATGATCTGGACCTGACCCTGTCCTTGCAAGAGGGGGAAATGTCGCTCGGCTCAATCAGGCTGGGCCCAGCCCCACGTCTGATCTTGCGCTAACTACTTGCAATAGCGCCCACTGCGATAGCGTGCTGTGTCGAAATGGAAATGATCGAGGTGAAACCGGTTCGCATTGGGGCCAAGTACCGTACCAAACGGCCCGCACGCCCCCTTGTGCATTCGCCGCATAGCTTTGCTTGTTGATCTTGCGTTCCAGCCATTTAACACGCTGACCTCAGACCCGTCAGCGAGGCGAAATGCAGAAATATCAATCGCCCGTCCCCGCCCGTGTTCCGATATTTTAGCGCCCTTTTGATTGTTCCGCGTACGGCACGCGTAATGCGCCGCCACTCGAAGCGACTTGAGACCGCCGCGCTTGCGCGCAAGTGCGGGTTTGGCAGATTTTTCCAGCCAGCTTTTCAAAGCATTGGCCGTCACGCAATCCATTACAGCGCCTTGGCTGAGGCTCACGCCAGACACGGACCGCACCCGCACGGCGTTTTCAACACCACAGCCGCGCAGCTTACCTTTGACCCGGCCAATGGCCTTGCCTTGAATGGCGACGTTGCCGCACACGGCACCTTTGGCCAGCAATTGCCGTTGCGCACGCGCCTGTTTTTCCACCTTGCGTGACCGAAACAAGGGACGCAGAGAAAACCCAAGGCCACCGTTGGGTTTGCGCGCATCTTGCGTCTGAACATCTCCCGCAGGGGGCTGAATGGCACCAGATGGGGTAACCTCAACGGGCAGAACCATATTGCCGCCGCGTTGAACAGGACGCTTTGATGTTGTGGGTGTGGCCCATCCGGCCTGACCCAACATGAGTAAGAATATCAATGCTGCTCGTATCATTTTTTGCCAGCCGCACGGCCAAAGTTCGGTGCATCGGTGTCCTGGCCAGCCTCAATGATGCCACGCCTGATGGCACGGGTGCGGGTGAAATAGGCATGCAGGTGATCACCATCCCCCTGCCGGATGGCCCGTTGCAACGCGAACAGCTCCTCTGTGAAACGGCCCAGAACCTCTAGCGTGGCTTCCTTGTTGGTCAAAAACACATCGCGCCACATCGTCGGATCACTGGCCGCAATACGGGTAAAGTCGCGAAAGCCAGCGGCGGAGTATTTGATCACTTCGCTGTCTGTTACTCGGCGCAGATCGTCGGCGACACCCACCATCGTATAGGCAATCAAATGCGGTGCATGACTGGTCACGGCCAAAACCAGATCGTGGTGTTCGGCGTCCATTTCCTCAACGTTGGCCCCCATCCCTTCCCAAAGCGCACGCAGCTTTGCGGTGGCCGCAGCATCGGTGCCCTCGGATGGGACCAACAGGCACCAGCGGTTGTCAAACAACTCCGCAAAGCCTGATTTTGGCCCGGAATGTTCTGTCCCTGCCAGCGGATGCGCGGGGATGAAATGTACGCCTTGCGGCAAATGCGGCCCGACCTGCGCAATCACATCTGCTTTGACGGATCCCACATCCGTGACGGTCACGCCGGGTTTCAACGCAGCGGCCATGTCGGCGGCCACAGCGCCCATGACACCCACTGGCACGCAAAGCACGACAAGGTCCGCGCCCGTCACCGCCTCGACCAGTGTGTCACAGACCCGATCACACAGCCCAATTTCACGGGCGGTGTCGCGGGTTTCCGCGCTGCGGGCAAAACCCACAACTTCGCCTGCAAGCCCGCTGCGCTTCATTGCCCAAAACATTGACGAGGCAATAAGGCCCAAGCCGATTAAGGCAACACGCTCATACACTTGGGCCATCTGCGCCCCCATTTTTAAGTTGCCGCACCGCATGAACAACGCGGCGGCAGCTGCTTTCGTCGCCAACGGTGATCCGCAAGCAATGCGGCAGGTTATACCCCGCCACGCGCCGCACAATCAGCCCTTGCGATTGCAGGTGCGCATCACACGCCTCGGCCTCGCCTGGGGACGCAAATCGTGCCAGAATAAAGTTCGCACATGACACGTCGGACGGCACACCAATTTCGGCCAGCGCATCCGCCATCCATGTGCGCCAACGGGCATTATCGGTCCGGCAGAAGGTGGCATAGGCAGTGTCACGAACTGCCGCTTCTGCTGCGTTCAACCCGGATTGCGACAAATTGAACGGACCCCGCACACGGTTCAGCACGTCAATGACATGCGCCGGGCCATAGCCCCAGCCAATGCGCAATCCACCCAAACCATAAAGCTTGGAGAACGTGCGCGTCATCACGACGTTTTCGCGGCTATCCACCAGCGCCGCACCACCATCATATCCGTCAACATATTCGGCATAGGCACCATCCAACACCAACAGCGATTGCCGGGGCAGACCATCTGCGAGCCGCGCAATCTCCCCCAAGCCGATCATCGTGCCGGTTGGATTGTTAGGGTTGGCAATGAACACCAAACGCGTGGCATCGGTGCAGGCCGACAGAATTGCATCCACATCGGTGACGCGCTCGCGTTCAGGCACCTCAACCGGCGTGGCCCCTGCGGCCAATGCGGAAATTCGGTACATGGCAAAGCCGTGTTCGGTGTGGATCACTTCGGTATCCGGCCCCGCATAGGCCTGACACAGAAAGGAAATGACCTCATCCGACCCTGCGCCACAAATGATCCTGTCTTTGTCCAACCCGTGCACGTCAGCAATCGCTTTGCGCAAGGCTCCATGGTCGGACGAAGGATAACGGTGCAGATTAAACGCCGCGCGGCGGTATGCCTCTAGTGCCGCTTCGCTTGGCCCATGTGGGTTTTCATTCGACGACAGCTTTACCACATTATCCAGGCCCGCCACATGGGCAGCACCCCCTTGGTAAAGGTCAATATCCATGATGCCCGGCTGCGGTGGAATATGGGTCATACCGTGTCTCCGTCTGATCCCTGCCGTTTTAGGCGGCAGGGCCGGACAAGACCAGCGTCAATTCACACCTCAGCTTGTCAAAGCAGCCGTCGGTTTCCAACGAAAGCCAACCCGGATAACACCGTGATCGTTTGTGCCACTTTCTTTGTGGTCATCATAATTGAGGTGGTCATTTTCCACGATCATCTCATCAAAGGCCCAAATGCGCTTTTTCGAATTGTCATAAAATTCCTGACTGAACATGATGTGATCCAAGCTGGCACGCTGACCCTTAAAGACGTGCGTGTAATAAACATCCCGAACAGACCGGTACTCCTGCATCGTCTGCGCCGTATAAAGCGCGTTATCACCGCCACCAGACGACAGCGGCGCGAGGTACGTTGGCTGCTCGCTCAAGATATTCAGTGTGTTGCTTTCCTTGCCGTCGTTCATGTCGCCAATCACCACGGCAGGCGCATCTGTATTTTTGGTAATTTTCGTCATCAGGACCCGCAAGGCCGCGGCCTCTGCTGTTCGGCGTATCGTTGAAATAGCATACCCCAATGCGTTGGCATGGGGCCCATGTACATCGCGATCATACCACCCCCGTTCACGCCAAACCTGCGTCGGGCGGCGGGATTTGAAATGGCAGACAAAGACATCGATCACCGGCGTCCGGGGGTCGGGTTGCACGCGCAAATGCAGCACAGGGCGCGAGAAAGTACTCAAGCTGACCTCGATAAAGTCCTGCTGCCTGTCATCACCACCTGATTTTAGAACACATTCGGGGGGGAAATCAGTAATCCATTCAGGTTCATCAACCAGAATATCGGTTCGCACAACACCGGCGCAGACGATCTTGTTACCCGGATGATCGGGTGGCACCAACGCGGCGTGCGTGTCAGACAGCCCCGCCATATCCAAAGCTGCGTTGAGTGCGGCACCGGCCCAAAGTTCCTGCAGACCAATAACGTCTGCCCCCAGCCGTTTAAATACGCGCGCTGTATAGTCGATCTTGCGGTGGTAAATCTCATCGTCCCAACCATCGGTATCGCCATAAATGGACTGTCCCGGCAGTTGAAGATTCAGCAAGTTGAAACTAGCAAAAGAAATGTCTCGGCGACCCATAAAACTCACCCAAATTTGTTAATGCAATATGCAAATGCTACCACAGGGTGTGTTTTGGACAAAGACTCGTTTCTGAATTTCAGCAATAGCGCACAAAAAAGGCCGCAGCGTTGATACGCCACGGCCTTTGAATTTTTCGATTGTCAGCGAAGATTAGTTCTTCGCGTAGAATTCCACGACCAGGTTTGGTTCCATCATCACCGGATATGGCACATCGCCCAATGCGGGGGTGCGCACAAATGTCGCAGTCATCTTGGAGTGATCGGCATCGATATAGTCAGGCACATCGCGCTCAGCCAATTGTGTCGCCTCAAGCAACGCCACCATCTGCTTGGAACGGTCACGCACTTCGATCACGTCGCCTTCTTTTACGCGGTATGATGGGATGTTAACCTTTTTGCCGTTCACACGGACGTGGCCGTGGTTCACGAACTGGCGTGCGGCAAAAACAGTCGCCACGAACTTGGCCCGGTACACAACCGCGTCCAAACGACGCTCAAGCAGACCGATCAGGTTTTCACCGGTATCGCCTTTTACACGCTCAGCTTCACCATAGATGCGGCGAAACTGCTTTTCGGTCAGGTCGCCGTAATAGCCCTTGAGCTTTTGCTTGGCGCGCAACTGAATACCGAAATCGGAAATCTTTGCCTTGCGGCGCTGACCATGCTGGCCGGGGCCATATTCGCGGCGATTTACGGGGGATTTTGGACGGCCCCAGATGTTTTCGCCCATGCGACGGTCAAGTTTATGTTTGGCAGCGGTGCGTTTTGTCACGGCTGTTCTCCTTTATTCAGTTATAAAGGGCGTTGTCCTCTGGGTTTCCCCCGACAGGCATCCCCTTGCGAGGGCCACCAACACCAATGAAGTCGCGCTTATACGGGGTGATAAGGCGGAGTCAACGGGCTTTGATCATTGCCGCGCAGTCACTGTGCCGATGGCAGGTCAGAATGTGATCATTGACCAAGCCACACGCCTCCATCCACGCGTAAACGATGGTAGGTCCGCAGAACTTAAAGCCCTCCTTTTTCAAATCTTTCGACACTTGTATGGAAAGGTCTGTCGAAGGCGGCACATCGGCCTGCGTGGCAAAGCGATTTTGCAACGGGGTGCCATCCACGTAGCGCCACATATAGCTGTCAAAACCCTCGCGCGCTTCGATTTTTTGCCACGCGCGGGCATTGTTTATTGTGGCTTCAATCTTGCCGCGATGGCGGATGATCCCCGGATTGGCGAGCAGACGTTCTACATCCTCAGCCCCCCACTCGGTGATCACATTGGGGTCAAACCCCTGAAATGCCTCGCGAAAATTATCGCGTTTTTTCAGAATTGTAATCCAGCTCAACCCAGCCTGAAACCCATCAAGGATCAACTTTTCCCACAATGCGCGGCTGTCGTATTCAGGAACACCCCATTCGGTGTCGTGATAATCGACATATATCGGTTCCAGCCCGGCCCATCCGCATCGTTCCATTTTGCGTCTTTCTGATCATGGCCATTCTGATGGCCCTTAAAATTGTTGGAAAATCAGCCCTTTAAGCCTGCGTTATGACTTTGTGGGCGACAACCATTCCGAGACAAGGAAGAGTGTAAAACCGTGGTAAGTCAATTTAAACGTCGTATGGCCGACATCGCACCGGGTTCCGAAAATCCGCTGAATTATGCTGTCGGCCAGCGCGACAAATCAACGCTGCAGATGGTTAAAGATGCGATTGAACACAAACAAACGCTGTTGGCCTATCAACCTGTCATGTTGGCGCGCGATCAAACCAAAGTGGGGTTTTATGAGGGCTTGATCCGTGTGTTGGACGCCACCGGGCGGATTATTCCTGCCCGCGATTTCATGCCAATTATCGAAAACACCGAAACGGGTCGAGAGATCGATGTTCTGGCCCTGCGCGCGGGTCTGATGGCATTACAAAACAATCCAAGGCTGCGCCTGTCGATCAACATGTCTGCAAGGTCCATCGGGTACAAGGCCTGGAACCAGATGTTACGGCGCTTTCTTAATCGCGACAAAACGATCGGAGAACGCCTGATCCTTGAGATCACGGAAAGCTCGGCAATGATGGTACCCGAATTGGTCACCGACCTGATGGATGAATTGCAACCCTATGGCATCTGCTTTGCGTTGGATGATTTTGGGGCGGGTCATACCGCAATCCGCTATTTCAAGGATTTCTATTTTGATATCCTCAAGATAGACGGCACCTTCATCAGAGGGATCGCTGCTGACCCGGACAACAGGGCGTTGGTTGGCGCGATGATCTCTATCGCTGAACACTTTGACATGCTGACGGTTGCAGAATTTGTCGAAAACGAGCGGGATGCAGTGGTGCTCACAGAAATGGGCATTGATTGCCTTCAAGGTTACTATTTCAGCGCGCCGACCACGCGCCCCTCATGGCTTGATAAAGAGGACGCACGCGTGGCCCGATAGGCAAAGTTATGCGCGTCGCGCATAGTGCCACGGCGCGGCCCCCGTTGCCGCGATGCAGCGCATCCGCTATGACAAACCCAGAAGGTGGGGGAGTCGCTGCGGTCAATGGCTGACGCAACGTCATAATATCCTCGGCCAATTAGGTAGAGGAATAATTTCCCATGACTAACGTCGTCATCGCATCCGCCGCCCGTACTGCCGTTGGCAGCTTTGGGGGCGCCTTCGCCACAACGCCCGCCCATGATTTGGGTGCCGGCATATTAAAAGAGGTCGTCGCACGTGCAGGCATTGATGCATCCGAAGTCTCTGAGACCATTCTAGGTCAGGTTCTAACCGCCGCCCAAGGCCAAAACCCTGCTCGTCAGGCCCACATCAACGCAGGCCTGCCCCAAGAAAGTGCTGCATGGTCGATCAATCAGGTTTGTGGTTCCGGCCTGCGCGCCGTGGCATTGGCCGCTCAGCATATCCAACTGGGCGATGCGTCGATTGTTGCCGCAGGTGGTCAGGAAAACATGACAATGTCCCCCCACGCGCAAAACCTGCGCGCAGGTCAGAAGATGGGTGACCTGCAATTCATCGACACGATGATCCGCGATGGCCTTTGGGATGCGTTCAACGGCTACCACATGGGTCAGACCGCCGAAAACGTTGCCAACAAATGGCAGATCACCCGCGAACAGCAGGATGAATTTGCGGTCGCCAGCCAGAACAAGGCCGAAGCCGCTCAAAAGGCCGGAAAGTTCGCCGACGAAATTGCCGCATTTTCCGTGAAAACCCGCAAAGGCGACATCATTGTCGATCAGGACGAATACATCCGCCATGGGGCGACTATGGAAGCGATGCAAAAACTGCGTCCTGCCTTCGCCAAAGACGGCTCTGTCACTGCCGCTAACGCTTCGGGCCTGAACGATGGCGCAGCCGCCGCCCTGTTGATGAGCGCGGATGACGCAGAAAAGCGTGGCATTACCCCCTTGGCGCGCATCGCGTCTTACGCGACCGTTGGTCTGGACCCATCCATCATGGGCGTTGGCCCGATCTATGCGTCACGCAAAGCGCTGGAAAAAGCCGGTTGGAAGGCCGGAGATCTTGATCTGGTCGAAGCCAACGAAGCCTTTGCCGCGCAAGCCTGTGCCGTAAACAAAGACATGGGCTGGGATCCGGCGATCGTGAACGTGAACGGCGGTGCCATCGCTATCGGTCACCCGATCGGTGCCTCCGGTGCGCGCATCCTGAACACATTGTTGTTTGAAATGCAGCGCCGTGGCGCGAAGAAAGGTCTCGCGACCTTGTGCATTGGTGGCGGCATGGGTGTTGCCATGTGCCTTGAGCGCCCCTAAACAGTTTGGGCGCGCAAGATAATTGCGCGCCCGCTATTTGAATTGCAATAACGTTACTCACTGAGGAGGATCAAAATGTCCCGTGTCGCACTGGTCACCGGAGGCAGCCGAGGCATCGGTGCCGCCATTTCAAAAGAACTGAAAGACGCAGGTTACGCTGTTGCCGCAACGTATGCTGGCAACGACGAAGCCGCAGCAGCTTTTACCAAGGAAACCGGCATCAAGACCTACAAATGGAACGTCGCTGATTATGACGATTCTGTCGCTGGCATTGCAAAGGTCGAAGCCGACCTTGGCCCTGTCGAAGTGGTTGTGGCCAACGCGGGCATCACCCGTGATGCGCCGTTCCACAAAATGACCCCGCAACAGTGGAAAGAAGTCATCGACACCAACCTCACCGGCGTGTTCAACACCGTTCACCCCATCTGGCCCGGAATGCGCGAACGTAAGTTTGGTCGCATTGTGGTGATCAGCTCGATCAACGGTCAAAAAGGCCAGTTTGCGCAAGTGAACTATGCCGCAACAAAAGCGGGCGATCTGGGCATCATTAAATCACTGGCCCAAGAAGGCGCACGCGCTGGCATCACAGCCAATGCCGTCTGCCCCGGCTATATCGCGACGGAAATGGTGATGGCCGTACCGGAAAAAGTCCGTGATAGCATCATTGCACAGATCCCAGCGGGTCGCCTGGGTGAACCAGAAGAAATCGCACGTGCGGTTAAGTTCCTTGTGGCGGACGACGCGGGCTTTATCAACGGCTCGACCATCTCTGCCAACGGCGCGCAGTTTTTTGTCTAACCGAAGAAGGCTCTGACACGGGTCTGGTGAAAAACGAAAAGGCCGGATCGGTTGATCCGGCCTTTTTGCATCTCGTAAGAACGCAGGCCTGCGTTCAGCGGGAAGCGGGGTGAAACAACCATTGCCAAATGGATGATATTGCGGCACCTCGCGCTGTATGCGCATTTTCCATGGCGGTGCGGGCGGCGGGGTTTGTTGTGGCTTCAAACATGTCTTTTTCCTTTTCGGGCCGTGAAGGTATTTGCTCTCTTGCGCTCAATATGCGCACCACAACGCATTCTTACAAACGAGACTTTCCATAGCTTCAGTTAAGCTGTACTTAACTGAACATGACAGATCGCCTGCCCCCACTTACCGCTTTGCGCGCCTTTGATGCCGCCGCGCGCCATATGTCGTTCGCTCTGGCAGCGGCGGAATTGCACGTCACACCAGCCGCGCTCAGCTTTCAGATCAAATCCCTTGAGGAGCATTTGGGCGCACCGTTATTCCGGCGGCTTAATCGTGCCGTTGAATTGACAGAGGCCGGTCGGGCCTTGGCCCCTGCGGCGTCTGACGGATTTCAAACGCTTGCGGCCGGGTGGCGCGCCGCCCAACGCCTGCAAGATCAGCAAACACTTACGGTGACGGCCGGTCCTGCTTTTACCGCGAAATGGCTGGCCCCGCGGCTCTTTGATTTTGCACAATCCCATCCAGAGATCGAACTGCGGTTTTCTGCGTCTCTGCGGATCATGGATTTTAACCGCGATAATGTCGATGTCGCGATTCGCTTTGGCTTGGGTCCCGATCCGGGGCTGTTTTCCCTCCCATTGGCAGATGAATGGGTCGTGCCGGTCATGACCCCAGAGTTGGCGCGGAAATACCCCACACCAGAAAGCTTGCGTGATGCGCTTTTGATTGTTGATGAATCGATAGATTTTCTTGACCCGCCTATCGACTGGTCCGCGTGGTTTCGCGCCATGAAGATTGATGTCACACCAAATATTGGCCCCCGGTTTTCGCAAGCAGATCACGCCATCGACGCGGCCCTTGCCGGCGTAGGTGTGGCATTGGGCAGGCGCGCATTGGTGATCAAGGATCTCGCAGATGGGCGATTGGTTGCGCCCTATCCGCAGGCGCTGCCGACAGGGGCGCGGTTTCGTTTTCTATGTCCCGATGGCGCTGAAACACGGCCTCAGGTTGCGGCATTCAAGACCTGGATATTGCAGGAGATCGAAAAGACTGCGCATATCGCCCAAAGCATGAAGTTGTTGGAACCACCCCTTAAATGACCCGTCCCCGCGCCACTGCCATCGGATTTTGCGCTGTCTTGTTATGGGCCCTCTTGGCGCTTTTTACGGTGGGCTCTGCACCAACCCCACCGTTCTTGCTCAATACTCTGAGCTTTACTTTGGGCGGCACATTGGGCCTGATCTGGGCCGCTGCGACGGGCGCGCTGCCGGGCCTACGCCGGGTGCCGATGCGCGTCTATGTCTTTGGCACTTTGGGCCTTTTCGGGTATCATGCGCTCTATTTTTCCGCGCTTCGCCTCGCGCCTGCCGCTGAAGCAGGTTTGATCGCCTATCTCTGGCCGCTGCTTATTGTTCTGTTTTCTGGTCTGCTGCCCGGAGAGACCTTGCGCAAAGGACATATCGTTGGAACCTTGTTAGGGCTCGCGGGTGCCACATTGATCATCACTGGTGGGGGCGCAGGTTTCTCAAGCCAGTATTTGCCGGGTTATGCGCTTGCGGTTCTTGGTGCGCTGACATGGTCGGGCTATTCGGTTTTGTCCCGGCGCGTTGGCGACGTGCCGACAGCATCCGTCGCGGTATTCTGCCTCGCAACGGCAGCGCTGTCCTTTCCCCTGCATCTGATGTGGGAGGAAACAGTCCTGCCCACCACGACATTGGGGTGGGCCGCGATCGCGGGCTTGGGGTTCGGCCCAGTTGGCCTAGCCTTTTATGTCTGGGATATCGGGGTAAAGCAGGGTGACATTCAGCTTTTGGGCACCGCTTCGTATGCGGCTCCATTGCTTTCCACACTGGTTCTGGTGATCGTTGGGGTCGCGGCACCGAGCTATATCTTACTGTGGGCCGCACTTCTGATCACCGGCGGCGCTATCATTGCAGCGCGCGCCAGCTTTGGAGATTAAGAAAACTGAAGTTAGCTCGACAGGCGCGTGATTTCCTCTTTCAGGCGCAATTTTTCTTTTTTCATCGTCGAAACTTTCAGATCGTCAACACCAGGCGCGCGTTGGGCACTTTCGACAGCCTCGCTGATCGCTGAGTGCTTACGCTTTAGAGTCTCCAGATGTCCGTTGAGAGCCATATAATCCTCCTTGATGAAAGTTTAGAATTCCATTTCATCACAATATTCAGGCTGTGTCACGCCGCCCTGCAGCATAACGCGCGAACCGGTAAACAAACGCTTAATGCCGCTTAAAAATCGAGCGCGGCCCCTTCGCGTAGGACGGCACGCAAGGTGGGAACATAGGCATCGCCATCCACACCATGTGCCGCACCTTGGTGCATGACAAACGTATTGTGCAACCGAAACACCGCCCGTCCATTTTTGCGCGCGCGCAGAATAATCAGTTCGGCGGGGCGTCCCGAACGTGGGGCCAAGGGTAACACCTCGACAGACCCCAAATCGGCGGGCAAGGCGCGGATCAGATCAGGCAGGCGTTCGGCACGGTGTATGAAATACGCCCGGCCTTTGGGGGCCAGCCGTTTGCCTGCGGTCTTGACCCATTTGCTCAGAGGGGTGCGTTCGCCGTGCGCGGCCTCGCGGGTTGGGTCATCTGATGAAACAGATGCTGCGCGGTCAAAATATGGTGGGTTTGCCAATACATGATCAAACTGCCGTTGCCGCACGTGCAAAGGCATATCCGCAAGATCCGCAGTGACCACCTCAAGCGCGTCGCCGCCGTTGCGCCGCGCCAATGCTGCGTTCTGGGGCAGCACCTCAACCCCCGTCAAAGTCAGGCCCGGAACGCGCGCATTCAAGCACAGGATCGCCGCCCCGATACCGCAGCCAAGTTCCAGAACGGATTGCCCAACCTCAGCCCGAACCGAAGCCGCCAACAGCACTGCATCCAACCCCGCACGGTACCCTTGGCGTGGCTGATAAAGATACAATTTGCCCCCCAAAAAAGCATCATGCGTCAGATCGCTGTCAGGATAATCGCTCACACGCCCAACGGGATATCATTATCGCGCATTACCTGCACCGCTGCGTCGTGATCGTTCGAATGCACCATCAAGCGGCGCGGAAAAATTCCGATGCCGCCTTCAAGCACGCTCATGTTTACGTCCATTTCAAAGCAGTCTATATCCTCGCCCTGAAGAAGGGCGGAGGCAAAGGCAATGATGGTCATGTCAGGGCTGCGCAAAAGTTCCTTCATATCAAAGATGTGGGCCAGTCTGGCCGATTTGTCGAGCCTTGGGTGGGATCACGTTCATGAAAAACGACAGCACGCAAAAACCCCATGACCGCCTCGCGGCCTACTTGGCCGATGATATGGCTGCGGTTGGTGATTTGATCCGCGATCGCATGGCGTCAAAACACGCGCCACGTATTCCAGAGGTAACGGCGCATTTGGTTGAGGCAGGCGGCAAACGCCTGCGTCCGATGCTAACCTTGGCAGCGGCGCGGATGTGCGGCTATGACGGCCTGTATCATGTGCATCTCGCCGCAACGGTTGAATTCATTCACACCGCGACCTTGCTGCATGATGATGTGGTGGATGAAAGCGCCCAGCGGCGGGGGCGAACCACGGCGAACCTTCTGTGGGACAATAAATCATCGGTGCTGGTCGGGGACTACCTGTTTTCTCGCAGCTTTCAATTGATGACGGAAACCGGGTCGCTGGATGTGCTACGCATCTTGTCCAATGCCTCTGCAACGATTGCTGAGGGCGAAGTGCTGCAACTGACCGCAGCGCAAAATTTGGCGACGGATGAAGATGTTTATTTGCAGGTCGTGCGCGGCAAGACGGCAGCGTTGTTTTCGGCGGCTACCGAAGTGGGTGGCGTTATCGCAGGCGCATCAGAGGACCACGTGAAAGCCTTGTTCGAATATGGTGATGCGCTGGGTGTTGCGTTTCAAATTGTTGACGACCTGCTGGATTACCAAGGGCAATCTTCGGCCACTGGCAAGAATGTTGGTGACGATTTCCGCGAACGCAAACTGACGCTTCCGGTGATCAAAGCAGTTGCCAAAGCAGATGCAGAGGAGCGCGCGTTCTGGACCCGGACCATTGAAAAGGGTCGCCAAGAGGACGGCGATCTGGATCATGCGTTGTCCCTGCTACACAAGCACGGTGCGCTGATTGAGACGCAAGACGAGGCATTGGCATGGGCTGGTAAAGCCAAGGCTGCGTTGGGCACCCTGCCGGATCATGAGGTGAAGGTCATGTTGTCCGATCTGGCCGATTATGTGGTCAGCAGGATCAATTAGCCCGGCCCCGCCCCAACTGTGCGCACGGGCTGTACCCACCAATCGGGATGGCGCGCGCCGATCCGCACTGCCGCCTGATTCGCCGCATTCGCGGTCGGATAAATGCCGAAACACGTAGCACCGGACCCCGACATCCGGGAAAACATGGCATCGCCTAACGCATCCAACACCTTGGCAATGCCCGGAAACAACTCCATTGCAATCGGTTCAAGATCGTTTCGCTGGGATCTGAGCCAATCAGTGAATTCGCCCAGCGAAGTGCCGGAGTAGATTTCTGTCATCGGATCGTTCGATTTGTCGGTGAGCGCCGAAAAGACGACGGGTGTTGGCGCGCTGATGCCGGGATTGATCAGGACAAGATCACACTCTGGAATTGGCCAACACCTTGAAAGCAAGTCACCGATACCACTCATGCGTTGCGGCACGGCGGACACACAAACCGGCACATCAGCACCCAGCGACAGTACTTTTTCGATGCCGACAACATTCTGCGGCTTATCCCCCAAAAAATGCCGCAATACTGCCGCTGCATCCGCTGAACCACCGCCGATCCCAGCCCCGTTAGGCAGATTTTTCTCCAACCGGATATGGCCGCGCCATCCCGCCATCTCTGCTGCTTTCCAGACAAGGTTACGGGCGTCGCTGGGAACGCCGTCAGAAAACAGGCCGCAGACCTCAAGCGTCATCACACCTGCGGCATCAAACCACAGCCGGTCCCCGACATCTGCAAACACCACCAGCGAGTCGAGCAGGTGATAGCCGTCCGCCCGCTGCCCCGTCACATGCAATGATAGGTTAATCTTGGCAGGCGCAAATGCCTCAGTTGCCATTGTTCACGGTCAAAGGTGGCGCGCCTTCTTCTTCCAGCACGACATCCAGACCCACCTCAAGTTTACGGCGGATGCGGTCAGGGTCCGCTTCGGTGTCGGTGTCGTCCTCCTTGATGAACGACAGCGCACGGCGCCATTGGAACTCTGCCTCGCGTTGGCGACCAACGGCCCAATATACATCGCCTAAATGGTCATTTACCACCGGATCAACGGCAATCAATTCCACTGCGCGTTCCATTTGGCCAACCGCTTCATCATAGCGGCCAAGGCGGTAGAGGACCCAACCCAATGAATCGACGATATACCCAGAACTCGGGCTCGCCGCGACAGCGCGCTCGATCATGTCCAACGCCTCGTCCAGATTGCGTTTCTGTTCAACCAGCGAATACCCAAGATAGTTCAAAACCTGCGGCTGTTCGGGGTTCAGCGCCAGTGCCGCGCGGAAATCTTCCTCAGATGCTTTGCCATCGCCGGAACGGTCATGCGCAATGCCCCGCGAATAATAAAGCAGCCAACGTCCGCGCGTGGCATCCGTCGATAGATCAATCGCCTTGTTATAGGCCATAATGGCACCAGCAAAGTCCTCCTGGCTGCGCAAGATGTCACCCAATGTCGAATGCACGATAGACAAATCACCATGGCTGCGTGTTAGCTGTTCCAACACCTCAACCGCCTGTTCAACCTTGCCAGACCTGCGTAACGCATCGGCGCGCCCCAATTCAGCGACGTGATACACAGGGTTGTCTGCAGGTATGGATTTGTATTCTTCAATCGCCAGATCATACTGCCCGAGGTTTTCCAAAAGGCCCGCCGACAACAACATCGCATCAATATGGTCAGGGCTCAGATACCGCGCAATCCGCGAGAACAGCAGTGCGTAATAATCCGCTGCCCCTTCGTTCTTAAGCACGGCGGCAAAGGTAAAGAATACCTCGGCCATGCCCGATTTTGCGTCACGCGCATGGGTGAACGACACCGGACCGTCCCCTTCTAGCGCTGCAATCAGCTGATCAAGTTCTGGATCGGTGGCATCACCAAAGCTGTCACGCAGCAGGGTCATCGCATCCTCGCGGCGGTCCAATTGAGCCAAAACTTCGATACGCGCCATGATGCCGCGGCGCGTCTGGTTTGCCGCACCAGTTTCGTCGGCACCAAAGATCGCCTCGGCCCCTTCGTAGTCACCCACACTCGCGAGCGCCAAGGCTTTGTGATACATCACAATGCCCCGCATCCCGGCTTCTTCGCTCAAGGTGTCGAACGCAGCCACCGCAGATGTCACATCTCCCGCGCCCATCTGTGCCCAGGCTTTGATCAAGCCATCAACCCATGGACCCACGCCAGTATCATCATTTTCGCGCGCCAGTAGCGCGGCGAAATCATCTTGTTGGGCAAGGGCCGCGGTGATCACCAAATGCGCCACTTGGCTGTGTTGGTCTTTTTCTTCGAGAAGACGGGCCAAAGGCGCTGCTTTGTCGATCTGACCGAGTGAAAGGTAAGACAGTGACGTGCTCTCCATCAACTCCACATTGCTGGGATCACGCGCCAGTGCCTGGGCGTAGTAGCGGGCCGCTTCGCGATAATCGCTGCTCAGGCCCGCGTACCGTCCGGCCAGATAGGAACCGGCAACCGATTGCGCCTGAACCGGGGGCGCAAAAGATACAGATATCGCCAGCGCCGCCGCCAAACTCAGAACATTTCGAAACATGAAAACCCGACCTCTATCGCTTTTTCGCAAAGCTATCAGGTCTGCACCCAAGCGCAATGGCAACACCCGGCTGTCACGTGGCTGTGACAGGATTTGGGCAAAAGATCGCGAATAAAAAAGGCGGAGCAACGCCCGCCTTTCATATTTTACATATTGGGATAGTTCGGCCCATCGCCGCCTTGCGGTGTGGTCCAGACGATATTTTGCGCCGGGTCTTTGATGTCGCAGGTTTTGCAATGCACACAGTTTTGAAAGTTGATCACAAACCGTGTGTCCTTGCCCGCTTCTTCGACAAACTCATACACACCCGCCGGGCAATAGCGCGCCGAGGGGCCGGCGTATTTCGGCAGGTTAAACTCCACGGGAATTGAGGCGTCTTTCAACGTCAGATGCGCAGGCTGGCTTTCTTCGTGGTTGGTAAAGCTGAACGCCACGTTGGTCAGACGGTCAAACGACAGCTTCCCGTCCGGCTTGGGATAGTCAATTGGTTTGTGTTTGCTGGCTTCTTCGGTTGCTTCGGCGTCCGATTTGCCGTGCTTCATCGTGCCAAGCAGCGAGAAACCAAGCGTGTTAGTCCACATGTCCAAACCGCCCAGCGCGAGGGACGCCGTCAGACCATACTTAGACCACAACGGTTTGACATTGCGCACTTTTTTCAAGTCCGCACCGATTGCGCCATCGCGCACATCTGCCTCATAATCATTCAGTTCATCACCGGAACGATCGGCCTTGATTGCGGCGATTGCCGCCTCTGCCGCTGCTTTGCCAGACAGCATGGCATTGTGGTTGCCCTTGATGCGCGGCACGTTGACCATGCCCACCGAACAGCCCAGCAGCGCGACACCGGGGGCTACCATCTTGGGCATGGATTGCCAGCCGCCTTCGGTGATCGCACGCGCGCCATAGGCAATGCGCTTGCCGCCTTTTAGCAACTCGGCAACCATTGGGTGATGCTTGAAACGCTGGAATTCCATGTAGGGGAACAGATGAGGATTTTTGTAGCCCAAGTGCACCACGAAACCGACATAGACCTGATTGTTATCAAGGTGATAAATAAACGACCCACCGCCTGCGTTGCTGTTCAGGGGCCACCCCATTGTGTGGGTCACGGTACCTTCTTTGTGCTTGGCGGGGTCAATCTCCCAGATTTCCTTCATGCCAAGGCCGTATTTCTGCGGCTCCTTGCCTTCGTCTAGGTTGTACTTGGCAATCACCTGCTTGGAGAGGCTGCCGCGCACGCCCTCCGACAGGAACACGTACTTGCCGTGCAATTCCATTCCCGGCTCGGTGTCTGGACCGATGGTGCCATCCGCTTCTAGGCCAAAGACACCCGCAACCACGCCTTTGACTTCGCCCTTGTCGCCGTAAACCAGTTCAGAACAGGCCATACCGGGGAAAATCTCAACACCCATCGCTTCGGCTTGTTCGGCCATCCAACGACAGACATTGCCCATAGAAACGATGTAATTGCCATGGTTGCTCATCAAGGGCGGCATAGGAAGATTGGGGATGCGCACCTGTCCCGCCTCACCCAACATATAAAAGTTGTCTTCCTTGACCGGGACCGTGATTGGCGCGCCTTTTTCCTTCCAGTCGGGGATCAGCGCGTCGATGCCACTTGGGTCAAGAACCGCACCGGAAAGAATATGTGCGCCAACCTCGGATCCTTTTTCAAGCACAACCACATTGCAGTCAGGGTCCAGCTGTTTGAGCCGGATCGCGGCTGACAAGCCAGCAGGTCCAGCGCCGACGATTACCACGTCATAGTCCATCGTTTCGCGTTCAATCTCGGCCATATCAGGCGCTCCCTTTGGGCAAAATCAGTTAGGAAATGGCTAGACTACAGGACGTAGCATTGCAATCACGACGAAACGTAAAAACAGGCGGGGTTCTGACATTTGCAAAAGTCCGTCCAGAATTCCTGCAAAATTTTTCAGCGCGCAACCTCAGGCGTATCCCCCATCAGATACCTTGGCCCCTGCCCTTTTTTGCGGGCTTGATCAGATGGATTATAAAGCGCACAGGCCTCAAGACTGAGGCAACCACATCCGATACAACCATCCAGATTATCGCGCAGCCTGGTCAATGTTGTGATCCGCCCATCCAAAGCTTCGCGAAACCCTTCGCTGATCCGCGCCCAATCCGCTTTGGTCGGGGTCCGCCCACCCGGCAAGCGGTCTAACTCAGCCTTGATCTGAGGCAGGGTAAACCCGAATTGCTGCGCGATCATCACAAAGCTTAACCGGCGCAAATCAGCGCGTTCAAATCGCCGCTGGCCGCCGCCATCACGGCACATGGGTTTGAAACGGGCAATCACGCCGACTATGAACCGGGGCGCAGGTTTTACTTTCACGACGATGACGGCATCGAATACGAGGTCGTTCAGTACGATTGATGCGGCAAAGGGCGGCCAGGGATCGCCGACAAGAACACCGTGCCCCTTGCAATCCTGTGGCAGTTTAGGTCAGGTAAATACCAAGCAAATTCAAATCGGCCGCCCCCGCGTTCCAACCGGGGCGCGGCCCTCATTACGTAGGCGGATTGCCCATGGAAAAGATACCGATGACCCGCCAAGGGCACACCGCGCTTGAGACCGAACTCAAACACCTGAAAACCGTAGAACGCCCCGCCATCATCAAGGCGATTGCCGAGGCGCGTGAGCATGGTGATCTGTCAGAAAACGCTGAATACCACTCCGCCAAGGAAAAGCAGTCGTTTATCGAGGGCCGGGTAAAGGAACTCGAAGGCGCGATTTCGCTGGCCGACGTGATTGATCCTGCCAAACTGGCTGGTGCGATAAAATTTGGCGCGCTTGTCACAGTGGTGGATGAGGACACGGACGAAGAAAAAACCTATCAGATTGTTGGCGAATACGAGGCCAAGATTGAAAATGGTTTGCTCAACATCAAATCCCCCATCGCGCGTGCCCTGATTGGCAAAGAAGAAGGGGATTCAGTGACCGTTCGCACGCCAGGGGGCGACAAATCCTATGAGGTTCTTAAAATCGTTTACGCCTGAAAGGGGGTTCAGGCATGACTGACACAACGCAGCCAGAGACCAGACCGAACACCCGGCCCGATAGTGGGCCGGTTCAGGATCCGCGCATTGCCAAGGTCAAGGCACCCGGCATTGCGGCCAAGCCGACTCCGCTGGGTATTTACGACAAGACGAAACCAGATGTCATCACTGGCATTGAGGTCATTGCGATTGCGCTCAGCATCGTTTGGCTGCTGGGATCTGCGATCTTTTTTATGGTCACGCCCAACAACAGCAATCCGGACGATGGAACAAATGGATTGCGATTTTTGATGACAATGTTGGCGATATTCATGCCGGTCGCGATGATCTGGGTTGCCGCGACTGCCGCGCGCGCCAGCCGCGTGATGCGCGAAGAAAGCCAGCGTTTACAAGCCGCCATTGATGCCATCCGTCAAGCTTATATTGCACAACAACAAGGTGGCAACTTGCGCTCTGAACCATCCGTAGCACGCAAACTTGACGAAATTGCCGCCGCCGCGAAAAAGACCGAAACCGCTTTGGCAACCTTCCACACCCGGCGTGATGAAAATGCGCGCCGTGTGATCAAAGCAGATCAGCCCTTAACAGATGACCAACCTGCGCTCGCGCTTGGCACCCAAGCCAGCGACATGGCACCGCTGCTGTCTACCGATGACTTTATCCGAGCGTTGAATTTCCCCGAAACGGCCGAAGACGAAGTGGGCTTTGCCTCGCTCAGACGCGCGTTAAAGGATCGGACCGCATCGCAACTGATCCAGGCGGCACAAGACGTGCTGACCTTGATGTCCCAAGACGGCATTTACATGGACGACCTGCGACCCGACCGCGCGCGCCCCGAAGTCTGGCGTCAGTTTGCCCAAGGCGGAAGGGGGCGGCCCATTGCGGCATTGGGTGGCATTCGGGACCGTTCATCACTGGCGCTGACCAATGCCCGGATGAAGCAAGACCCGATTTTCCGCGATGCCGCTCACCATTTTTTGCGCCGGTTTGACCGCGCCTTTGCCGAGTTTGAAAAAACCGCCTCTGATGGTGAAATCTCGGGCCTTGCCGATACCCGCACGGCGCGGGCGTTCATGCTGCTTGGTCGCTGCGCTGGTACGTTCGACTAATCGGCGCTGATCACGGACGCTTGTGATAAAACCGCCCCAAACCCCAACCTGACGCTATGGTGGCAAATCGCTGATCCCACACGGTGGGGATGCGTTCAAATCGCACGTCGGCGACATCAGCGTGTCCACGCCCCCAGATTGGGCACCACGCGGGTTCAAGGCGTCTTGGCTTTGCTGACCTCTGGCGATCACGGCGTCGATGCGGATATAACAGCGATGGCGCAAGCCTGTCCTCAATCATTGATCGCTATCGCAGCGCATTGGCCCTTGTGCCGTGTGAAAACCCATTGCGCCTGCAGTACGCTGATATGCTGCGCGATCTATTCGATGCATTTGGGCGCATCGCAAATCATATGGGTATCGTGCATGCCGCAGACCTGACCGCGGTTCTGACGACAGCCGCAACATTTCAGAATATGAAAGCCAATGCCGGCCTTCTTACTGTCGTCAAAAGGTAAGCGCTTTGGCGCATAGATGCTGATTTCTTTGGCAGCGCAAATTCAGAAAAATGGGTTGGTGTCCTGAGT
>TARA_R110002074_G_scaffold68868_4_pt1 | contig 21374 bp, 18 predicted proteins | sample TARA_R110002074 | Tara Oceans TARA_R110002074 (sample SAMEA4397215) | marine metagenome | biome: Polar Biome; feature: [MIX] marine epipelagic wind mixed layer (ENVO:01000061); material: water (ENVO:00002006), including particulate matter (ENVO:01000060) such as... | depth 10-100 m | reverse complement strand
ATTGATGAGGTTGGTTTTTATAACGCTGCCTTTATAATAATAAATGCTTATGTAGGCGTTATTTTTACTGCTATGAGCAAAGATTATTTTCCAAGATTGTCTTCTGTTGTTAATGAGCAAGACACCATGTTAAAAGTTGTAAATCAACAAGCTTATGTGGCTGTTTTGCTATTAACTCCAATAATCGTGATATTTTTAGCTTTTATTCCAACCATTATCAGTTTGTTATTTTCAAAAGAATTTATGCCAATAATAGGTATTCTTACGTTTGGGATTTTAGCCACTTTATTTAAAGCGGTATCTTGGTCTATGGGTTTTATTCTAATAGCAAAAGGAGATTCGAAATTATATATAACAACTGAAGTCGGTTTTAATTTATTACTGTTATTAATGAGTATTTTTGGATATGTGTATGGCGGACTTACAGGAGTTGGTATTAGTTATTTGGCTTATTATATTATATATTTAATAGGTGTGAAAATTATAACTAAAAGCAAGTATATATTTACATTTGAAAACGAATTTTATAAAATACTATTAGTGTGTTTAGTACTTTGTTTAGGTGCTTTTTTAGCAATACATTTTAATAATTTATATTTAAAATATGGATTATTGTTTGTTATTATAGTTTCTTCAAGTATTTTTAGCATTCATAGGTTAGATAAAAAAACAGATTTAATCGCTACTATAAAGCAAAAATTTAAAAGAAATTAATAATTTGAGTTTAAGCAATATTAAAATAATCGATATTCCAAAAATTACTGATGTTAGAGGAAACCTTTCGGTTATTGAAAACGATGTTATTCCTTTTATTATAAAGCGTGTGTATTATTTATATGATGTTCCAAGTGGCTCTTATAGAGGCGGTCATGCACATAAAAAATTGCAACAATTGTTAATAGCTATTAGTGGTAGTTTTGATGTGGTTTTAAAAGATACTCATGGAAATAAGCAAACAATTACTTTAAATAAACCCAATAAGGGGTTGTTAATTCCTAACATGGTATGGAGGGAAATAGAAGAGTTTTCATCTGGTGCTATATGTTTGGTAGTGGCATCCGAAACTTACGATAAGGATGATTATATTAGAGATTTAGATAGGTTTTTATCAAAAAAAAAATAGTTTTCTCCTTATAGACATTAATTTTCTAAAAAATGGATACCTACTTCCTAAAAAACGAACTCTATCTTTTAAGCTTTTATGTTTTATTTTTCTGTAAACTGTTTTTGCCATCTCTTCATTAAGGGAAACACGAGCGTAATATAACAGTGTTTTATAATGGTAATTGGAGAATTTATTTTTTAATTTTTCTGGAAAACTATATTTTGTTGAAAAGAAATTAAACAAATCGTTCATTTGGTTTGATTGAAAAATCTGCTCTTTAATATTTTGTTGGTGTGAATGTGAATGCTTGTGAACTCTATAAATATGCAAAGATTCATTTATTCTTTCAAATTTGGTATGCATTACCATATCTACCAAAATTGGATAATCTTCAATAGCAATATTCATTTTTATGTAGGTTTCAAAATCAACATATTTATATAAATATTCTTTCCTGAAACAATGACCAATAGGGATAATTTCTCCTAATAATACTGCTTCTATATAGTTTTCTTTAGAGCTATTTAAAATATATTTGTTTTTAAAAGCCATAGTAGTTTTAGATTCTACATTAAAACTATCAAAGCCTGAATCGACAAACCCTAAGCTAGAATTTTTACTAAGTACATTCACCATTTTTTGTAACGCATCATTTGTTTTTAGCTTATCATCGCCAGCAATATCAAATACGTAAGTGCCTTTACATCTATCCAGAGTTGTTTTGAAGTTTTTAAGTATACCTAGTTGAGTTTCATTTTTTTTTATCTTAAATAGGTTTGGATGTTTTGTAGCATAAGTATTTATAATTTCTAAAGTTCTGTCGGTTGAACAGTCATCACCAACAACAATTTCATAATCAAAATCCACGATTTGTTTCAAAATAGATTGAAGTGTATCTTCAATATATTGCTCGTTATTGTAAGTTATAAGATGTACCGAGAGTAAAGTCATTCAAGGATGCTATTTTATTGTATAAATTTAGATAAAGAAAATAGAATAAATAAATCATTTATTTTTGAAGAAACACTATAAATAGTATTAGAGCGAAAATTTGTACGCTTTTTATCGATGCGATACTTATTCAGTTATGGGTTTTGTTTTAATAATTTGACCCGAATTAAAGTATAATTGGTATGATTTATTTAACCAATGATTAGGGTCGTTATCTAAAGAGTGGACAAATAAGGTTTTAGATTTGTTACTTATTTCAGGAATATAACATTCTAATTCTTTACATTCCTTAATTCTGTCATATCGATTATACATTTCTTGATTATATTGTGAAATTCTACCATTAAGTAATTCAGTAAAAAGAAAAAAATGATTTTTCCAGATTAATAAAAAGAAAATAAAAATAATAAATGTATGCTTGAACCTAGAGATAAATTTTAATTTTTGTAGTATGAAATCTTTATTAGCTATTATGGATAATGTAAAAAATGGTAAAAAAAGATAGCTAGCAAGATTTGCAGTTCTATATTGGCCTAATCCTCCAGTACTCCATAAAGGGCCAAAACAACAAATATAAGTTGGAATAAATAGAATCATAAAAATAAAAAAGGGGCTTTTAAGAAAACTCAATTTAGTTATTCTATTTTTTTTAAAATTCATTTTAAGAAGTATAACTCCCCATAAAAATAGTGCTGGGTTAAGTAACCATTCTCCAATAAATCTTAATGAATATAATAAACTTTTGTAAACGGAAAAAAATAATTGGCTTTTGTTAGGAAAAAAATCTCCTCTAATCAAATTTCCTGGTGCTAATAGAATGTAGATGAATATGCCAAAAAATAAAATTAAAAAAGCAACAAATTTAGGGGCTCTTTTTTTTAATAAACATATTGAAAATGTTACAATTCCTAGAAGAGAAATAATTTCATTAAAACCACTAGCTATAATAAAAATAAAACTCAAAATAAGATAATGATAAAATTTAAAGTTCTCATGAAATTTTATTAATAAAGATAGACCTATCAAAAAAATCACAGCACCTGGAATGTAGGTCCAAGCGCCAGAGTACCAATATATTCCTTCGGTAATATCTGGCATTATACCAAATGTAATAGAGGTTGAGATTAATGATAAAACAATATGTTTCTCATCTAATATGTTCTTAAAAAAATACAATGTGCCAAAAAATATAAAGCAAATTAATAATAATGGCATAAACTTGTATGCGAGTATTCCTCCCCAATTTAAAGGACTAAACATTAAGAGAAAATTACTCAAGTATCTTCCATTCCATCTATACCTTTCATTCAATACTGTAAGAAAAAAATCATCTTTTTGACCAAGAGTTGCATATGAGAAATCATCAGCTGCTGGATGGCTGAAAAACCCTGCAATAATATAAAATGCAAGTATAAGTGTGCCAAATATTAATAAAATAATAGTTTCTTTTTTATTCACTATTTGTGTTTAGTATCAATATATAAATCACACAAATTTGATCATTTTTCCTTAGATTATCAAATAGAGATTTTTTAATTTAATATTGATTAAGGGTATTTAAATTTTTATTTGTTATCGCTTTATAGACTTTTTAAATAAACTTTGAATAAGTATAAATAGAATAAATCATTTATTTTTGAAAAAACCTTTTTTAAATGAATAAAAAAAAAGTTGCACTAGTGGGTTTTCATTTGCATATAGGTGGAGGCGCTAGAGTAATGTCCATTATTTCCAATTATTTACACGAACAAAATTTTGAGGTTCACAACATTATATTGCAAGACGATTTGGGTTTTCATTATTCGGGAGAGTTATTAAATCTAGGAAAATTTAAAAGTAAGCGGATGACTATATTCAATAAGTTCAAACGCTTTATGATATTTAGAAGATATTTGAAACAGCAAAATGTTAATTTTATAATTGATTTTAGATTTAGAAAAGGCATACTTAAGGAGTTCTTGATTTCAAGGTTTGTTTATAATAGAAAAAATACAATTTATACAATTCATAGCTCAAAACTGGATGTTTACATGCCAAAATCGACTTTTTGGACAAATGTAATTTATGGAGGTAGTTTTAGGCTACTGACTTTAACTAAAGAAATGGAGAAAGCTACCAAGCTCAAATATCCAAAGTTGAAAAATGTTTCAACAATGGCAAACCCTATAAATATTAATGAAATTGTAGATAAAGCAAAAGAGAATATCGATTTAGGCTTTGAATACATTATTGGAGCTGGATCTTATGATGTTAATATAAAACAGTTTGATAAATTAATTCTGGCGTATTCAAAATCTGTTCTTCCTAAGCAACATATTCATCTAGTTATTTTAGGACAAGGTAAATTACTTGAATATTTAAAAACTGTTGCCATAAAAAATAAGGTTGATAAATTGGTGCATTTCTTAGGATATAAATCAAACCCATATAAATATTTTTCGAAATCTAAATATTTTGTTTTATCAAGTGAGTTTGAAGGTTTGCCAATGGTTGTTTTAGAAGCATTAGCCTGTAGTGTTCCCGTAGTTGCATTTAATTGTCCCACTGGACCAAAGGATGCGGTAACCCATAAAGAAAATGGACTTTTAATAGAACATCAAAATGTTGAAGCATTAACTAGCGGAATGAATACATTTATAGAGGATAATAATTTATATAAACATTGCAAAAATAATGCATTAAAAAGTGCACATAAGTATTCAATTGATGTTATAGGCAAAAAATGGCTTAATTTAATAAATATTGTTAGTCAAAAATGAAAAGTAAAAACATAGCAATTGTTGTTAAGCACCTTGCCGAAGGAGGCGCACAGCGTTCGGCTGCTATGCTTTCTTTAATGCTAGACAAGTTAGGTTATAAAATCACATTTATTGCATTATATAATAAAAAGGAGTTTACTCATAAAGGCAATTATGTTGTGTTAAATAGTAATAAAACATCACTTAGAGTTTTAAATAAATACCATCAATTTTTAAGCTTTAGAAAAGTTGTTAAAAACAACAACTTTGATTTTATTATTGATTTTCGAGGTAGAACCAATTTTTTTAGGGAGTTTATTATTTATAATTTCATTTACCGCAATCCTAAAAAAATAATATTTACTGTTAGAGAGTCAAAATTAGAGAATTACTTTACAAGTCCATTTTTTATGTTTCGAAGTTTTTATAATAAAGCGTTTAAAATTATGGCTGTCTCTAAATTTATAGAAAATGAGATTAAAAAAGAGTATTCTCTTCACAATGTAATAACTATTAATAATGGCATTGATTTTAGTGAAATATATACTTTAAAAAGTAAACCAATTTTAGAAACATCAGAGTTTATTTTGGCAGTTGGAAGATTTGTAAAGCTTAAACAATTTACTGAATTAATTGAGGTTTACTCGAAATCAAAACTAATTAAAAAAAGCATAAAACTATATATTATAGGCGAAGGTAATCTTAAGGATGAATTAAATAAAGTGATAAGTTTAAAAAAATTGCAAGACTTAGTAAAAATACTTCCTTTTCAGAAAAACCCTTATAAATATATGAGTAAGGCTAAATTTTTAGTGTTGCCTAGTAAAAGAGAAGGATTTCCAAATGTGTTAATAGAAGCATTAGCTTGCGGAACACCAGTTATTTCTTTTGATTGTGAAACTGGACCAAGAGATATTATCTGCCATAAACAAAATGGATTGTTAGTTGATGATCAAGATTTTGATGCTCTAAAATTAGCTATTAATTCTTTTACCGAAGATGATAATTTGTATAAAATATGCAAACAAAATGCAAGGGAAAGTGTCGAGAGATTTGATTTGAATAGTGCCATGAAACTATGGCATCATTTATTAAGCTAAAGTTTTTTTCTATTATTTATATCATAAAAGCACATGTAAGACAATTTATATAAATTGAATAAAAACAAAGATGGATTGGATGAGTTTAATTGCGATTTCATTAATCGTTGAGAAAGTGTAAATAATATTGCAAATAAAAACTTAAGTTTAAATTTTTCAAGCTTTTTAAAGTAAACCAAAACCTTAACAAACTGTACATCAATTTTTTGTGAGTTATAAATTGAAAGCAAGTTTTTAATTCCTTTTTCGGTTTTGCTTATAAAAACATAATTTTCGTCAATATCTCCATGCAAAACTGGGTTGTCAATATGTAAAACCTTTAAGTTATGTAAATAAGCTTGGTAAGCAAAAAGAGTATCCTCATGTCCATATTCAGTCAAACTGGATTCAAATAAAATGGTATTAAAGCATTCTTTTTTAATGAGGGTGTTATTAAACATTAACGTTTTATATGTATTTCCACGCCTTTTTTTAGCTGATTTATCTTCAATAAACTTACCATACTTCCATCTAAGTTTTTGGTTTTTACTTTTTACAAACTCAGGATGAATCCTACCTCCATACGAAATGTCTAAATTAGAAGAAATATTGTCTAAGTAGTTTGTTATAAAACTGGTGTTGGTAATTAAAGAATCGCCATCCAAAAACAATAAATAATTATACTGTGATGAGGAAGCTAAGTAGTTCCTGTTATTACTTAACCCAACATTTTTGGGCAATTCCTTAAACTGCACATTTTCTAATTGGTTGAGTTTATGGTTAACTTTGTTGATTTCAGATTTTGAACCATCATCAAATATTTTGATTTCAAAATCAATTTCAGAAGTTGTAAGTTGCTTATGCAACTCATTTACTAACTCAGTAACATCATAATTATAAACAGGAATTAAAACCGAGAGCATAGTTATCCTTTTCGTTGCACAACTTCAAATACTTTATTGTCGTCGCATTTTAAGGTTTTACTTGGGTATTTTAAAAGTAAGGCATAGTCGTGAGTTGCCATTAAAATGGTATGGCCTTTTTTGTTGAGCTCTTGTAGCACTTCCATAACCTCAATACTAGTTTGGGGATCGAGGTTTCCAGTAGGCTCATCAGCAAGGATTAGTTCTGGATCGTTTAATAACGCTCTGGCAATGGCAACACGTTGTTGTTCGCCACCAGATAACTCATAAGGGTATTTAAACCCTTTAGTTTTCATGCCAACACGGTTTAAAACATCCTCAATCTTTGCAGCAATTTCTTCTTTGTCTTTCCAACCAGTAGCCTTCAATACAAATTCTAAATTAGCATTAACAGTCCTGTCGTTTAGTAATTTAAAATCTTGAAATACAATACCTAGTTTTCTGCGCAAAAATGGGATATCATCTTCTTTCAATTTAGCTAAATTAAAATCCACAATACTACCTTCGCCTTTGGTAAGTTCTAAATCACCATAAAGCGTTTTCATAAAACTACTTTTACCAGTGCCTGTTTTACCAATTAAGTACACAAAATCGCCTTTATTCATTTCAAAATTCACATTGGCAAGTACAAGGCTATCACCTTGGTAAATAGAAGCATCTTTTAGTTGCAAAACAGTTTCCGGCATAAATAATTTTACTTTTTAAAGTATTGTAAATGTATTATTAAATAAGGAATTACTCAAAATTAATTAGTATTTATAACTGTGAGAATCTTCAACTTTTTAACATTTAATAACTTGGTTTATAATTAACGCAATTTTCTAACGTTATAAAAGCGATATAAAGTATTTTTGATATTAATAACAGAAGTTATGTTATTATTTTTAAATACAGATTACATTGGTTCTAACTAATGGTTTCTCAACAAAAAACGAAGTTAATGACTAAATTAAGATTATTAGCAATAGCATTGACACTCACAGTTAATTACGGTGTTTTTGCTCAACAAACAGCTGCTTATACAAGCGACTTAGTAGATTTTCAAAAAGCATTATCACTTTATAATAGCAAGCAGTATTTAGCAGCTCAATCACTATTTGATAAAATTCAAGATACAGCTACAGATGAGGTTGTAAAGTCTGACTGTGCCTACTATATTGCCAATAGTGCCGTACGGTTAAACCAACAAAATGCAGACGATTTAATTCAAAAATTTGTAAACGATTATCCTACAAGTACCAAACGAAACACTGCTTATATTGATGTTGCCGATTATTATTTTGAAAATTCTAAATTTTCGTATGCCAGAAAGTGGTACGATAAGGTTGACGAAGAAGCTTTATCGAGAAACGAACGAGAAAAATTTTATTTTAATTATGGGTATAGTTTTTATGCAACTAATAATGCTCAAGGAGCAAAAAAGTACTTATCACGAGTAGAAAATTCTGAAAAATATGGCTCACAAGCAAAATATTATATTGGTTATATGGCCTATGAAGGTGACGATTACAATAAAGCAACCGAGTACTTTGATCAAGTAAGTGGGACTGAAAAATATAAAGATGGACTCTCGTATTATCAAGCCGATTTAAACTTTAAACTAGGCAACTTCGAAAAAGCGATAGAATTAGCCAAAGAGCAATTATCAACAAGCGATGATACCGAAGTATCAGAATTATCTAAAATAATAGGTGAAAGCTATTTTAACTTAGAAAAATATGCCGAAGCCATTCCTTATTTAAAGGCCTATCAAGGAAAGCGTAAACGATGGAACAATACCGATTACTACTTGTTAGGTTATGCCTACTATAAGCAAAACAACTTTGAAAATGCCATTTCCGAATTTAATAAAATCATAGACGGAAACAATGCAGTAGCACAAAACGCCTATTATCATTTAGGAGAAAGTTATATCAATCTCGATAAAAAACAAGAGGCTTTAAACGCTTTTAGAAATGCCTCGCAAATGGATTTCGATTTAAAAATTCAAGAAGATGCTTGGTTAAACTATGCAAAAATCAGTTACGAAATAGGTAATCCATACCAATCTGTACCACAAGTACTAGCAGGTTATTTAAATAAATACCCAGACACAGGTTACAAAGAAGAGATTGAAACCTTATTAATTGACTCTTATATTACTTCAAAGAATTATAAAGAAGCTTTAAAATTATTGGAAGGCAGAAAAAGTTTTGAAAACAAAGTGGCTTACCAAAAAGTAGCTTTTTATCGAGGTATAGAGTTGTATAATGAAAATCAATATTTAGAGGCAGAATCGTTTTTCGATAAATCTATTGCTGAGCCAAGAGACGATAACTATTTAGCAAGAGCCATTTTCTGGAAAGCCGAAACCGATTATAACTTAACCAATTATGAGGATGCCTTGGTTGGCTTTAAACAGTTTCAAGCGAGTAGTCAAGCATCTGGAACACCAGAGATTAAAAACATAGATTATAATTTAGGGTACACATACTTTAAGCAAAAAAATTACACAAGAGCTACCGAATATTTTCAAAAATATATTTCCAATACTTCTGAAGATAAACTAAGACTCAACGATGCCTATTTAAGATTAGGCGACAGTTATTTTGTCTCTAGCAACTATAACAAAGCCATAAACGCTTATGAAAGAGCCATAAAAATGAACCAGATTGAACCAGATTATGCATTCTTTCAAAAAGCCATAAGCTTTGGTTATATTGGTCAAGGTGCTACAAAAATTAAAGAATTGGAAATATTTATAAATACTTATAAAAGATCGCCTTTACGTGACGATGCACTTTACGAATTAGGGAATTCCTATATAAAAAATGGAGAAGAAGATAAAGCCATGAGGCTATACGACCAGTTGAATAAGGAATACAGATCTAGTCCTTACACTTCCAAAGCCTTATTACGACAAGGTTTGGTGTATTACAATTCTGGCAAAAACGAAGAAGCCTTATCTAAGTTTAAAAACGTAGCAAATAACTATCCAGGAACTCCCGAAGGTATGCAGGCAGTAGCCACTGCACGTTTAATTTATGTTGATTTGGGTCGTGTAGATGAGTATGCACGTTGGGTAAAAAGGCTAGATTATGTAAATGTTTCTGATGCCGATTTAGATAACACCACTTACGAATCTGCCGAAAAACAATACCTAGCAGGCGACACAAGTAGAGCTATTAGATTATTTAATGGCTATTTAAATGAATTCCCGAATGGAATTCATGCCATGAAATCACACTTCTATTTGGCACAGTTATATTATAAGGACGATTTACAAAACAATGCAGCACCTCACTACGAATATGTGGTTAATAAACCAAGTGGCGAGTTTACAGAGCAAGCATTAACAAGACTTGGCGAAATCTACTTAAACGAAAAAGATCACGCTAAGGCAATGCCAATTTTAGAGCGTTTGGAAAATGAAGCAGATTTCCCACAAAATGTTATTTTCTCTCAGTCCAATTTAATGAAAGTTCACTATCAATTACAAGATTATAACCAATCTGTGAATTATGCCGAAAAAGTATTGTCAAGTTCACGAACAGATAAAAATGTTAAAAGTGATGCGCATGTAATTATAGCGCGTTCTGCAGTAAAAACTGGAGATGAAGCAAAAGCAAAATCGGCTTATGCGGAAGTTGAAAAAATCGCATCAGGTGAATTGGCAGCCGAAGCTTTATACTATAACGCTTATTTTAAAAATCAAGAAGGACACTACAAATCATCAAATACAGTCGTTCAAAAATTGGCAAAAGACTATTCGGGCTATAAGCTTTATGGCGCAAAAGGCTTAGTAATTATGGCAAAGAATTTTTACGCTTTGGGTGATGCTTATCAAGCAACTTATATTTTGGAGAGTGTTATTGAAAACTTTGCTGAATTTGATGATGTGGTTGCCCAAGCAAGGGCAGAACTTCGTAAAATAAAATCGGAACAAGCAAAAACAAATGCTTCAGTTGAAACCGATAATGGAAATTAAAATCAAAAAACGTAATGTCATGCTGAGCCAACTTGCACTGAGCGGAGTCGAAGTGAAGCACCTAGACAAAAACAATCAATGAATATGTGTAAATTCAAAAATAACTTATCTTTTTTAATAGCAGTTTTAGTAACAACTACAACTTTAGCGCAAGAAAACAGAAAAACAAAAGATACCATTAATACCGAAGTTGTTAATGTGGTAAAACCTTATACGCCAAAAGTTTCTGATGCATTTAAGGTAAAAGAAATCCCATCGTTAAATGATGAGCAAACCACCACTAAAAAAAGAATTAAGTACAATATTTTTTCAATCCCTGTAGCATCAACATTTACACCAGCAAAAGGCAAAGCAGCTGAGGTCGATAAAGCCGAAAAAGTAAAGCTATACGATAATTATGCTTCTTTTGGTGTAGGTTCTTATACAAGTTTTTTAGGAGAAGTGTATTTAAACCATGCTTTAAATAGAACCGAAAGCGTTGGAGGTTATGTAAGCCACCACTCATCACAAGGAGGTATAGAAGGGTTATTATTGGACGATGCTTTTTCAAACACTCAAATCAATGCAAACTACGCAAGGAAACTCCGCGATTATTCTTGGAATGTAGATGCAGGCTTTCAGCAACAAGTTTTTAATTGGTATGGTTTGCCACAGCCTCCATACAATCAGGCATTTGCAGACCCAATGATGCCTCAGCATAAGTTTTTTACGTTTGAGTTTGGTGGTGAAATTGATTTTGATGATAGACTCTTTAATACAGGTGATATGCGATTTAGACGTTTTGCAGACGATTATGATTCTGGTGAAAACCACTTTGCAATGTCAACAAATTTTGATATCCCATTAAACGATGGCGATTTAAATTCTACAATTAAACTGGACTACTTAAATGGCTCGTTCGACCAATCGTATTTTGGAACCGATAAACTTAAATACGGAAATTTCAATGTTGGCTTATCTTCCAGTTATCAAATAAAGCAAGACGATTTAACTTTGAATTTAGGAGCATCGGTATTTTATTTAAACTATACAGAGGCCAGTAAAAACAAAGTTTATATTTATCCCAATATCACAGCAACCTATAGATTGGTAAATGAACTATTGATAGCTTATGGTGGAATTGAAGGAGGGTTAATACAAAACACCTATTATAAGTTTGCTAAAGAAAATCCTTATGTATCTCCAACGCTTAATATAATACCTACCGATATGCAATATGATGCTTATGTTGGCCTTAAAGGAAAACTTTCAAATAATATGAGTTACAACATTCGTGGAAAGTACTATGCTGAAAATGATAAAGCACTGTTTAAAAATAACACCGATAGAAACTATACACCAAACAACAATTATAACAAAGGGAATTCATATAACGTAGTGTATGACAATGTAACGACCTTAAGTGTTTTTGGAGAGATAAATGTAGATGTGAATAGAAATTTTACCTTGGGGATTAAGGCCGAATACTTTTCTTATGATGTTAAATATGAAGAAAAAGCATGGAATTTACCAGATTTTGAAGGCTCATTGTTTATGGATATCCAGTTTGATGAATATTGGTTTGCAGGTGCAAGTTTATATTATATAGGTGAACGATTTGACCAAAGCTCTATTGAAGGTTCTTTACTTCCTAATGAAGATTTAACATTAAACCAAACACTAGAAAGCTATTTTGATGCCAATGCACATTTGGGCTATCGCATTAACGATAAATGGGCTATCTATGCTAAAGTAAACAACATAGCAAATCAAGATTATAAGCGATGGTTAAATTATCCAGTGCAAGGGATTCAATTTTTAGCAGGAACCACTTATAAGTTTGATTTCTAAAAAAGCTAAATAACATGAGTTCGATATAAAAGTCATTGACTATAAGCTGATTGAAATAAAAACACCCCTAATGAGCTTCGCTCGGTATCTTCAACAAAAGCTATCGCTTTTATCTCGATAATCCTCAAGAATACAATGTCATCTTTAGGAATTCCTCCCTTGAGGGAGGAACAAGGAGGGTGTTTACAACAAGGAAACACATATCACACTAACAATCAAGTAATTATATTTTGACTATATACTTTTAGTTATATCGAACTCACGTTAAATAGTAATTCTCGCTAAAAAATCATAGTGATCGCCTTTTAAAACAAGTTCGCATTGCAAGCCAACAATGTCGCAAGCATTTTTAAGGGTATCAAAATCTAAATACATCCAAGTGAAACTTTCGGTGTTGCCTTTATATGTTACATGGTATTCTAACTCGCCATAATAATCTGCATTTGTATCTATCCAAAAACCACCATCGTCGTCTTGGTACATGTATTTTATATCGGAAGAGTCAATAAAAATTTGTCCGTTTTTTTTTAGCAGCCCTTTTAAGTGATTTAAAACATGAGGTGTTCGTTCTAAACTTTCAAAGAAACCAGAACCATTCATAAGCATTAAAATAGTATCAAACGTTTCGGTTTCATCCAAAACATTAAGCACATGAGCATTTTTTAAACCTCTTAGCTTACAGGTTTCAATGGCACCTTTCGATATGTCTATGGACTTTACGCTCAAGCCTTTTTTCTGTAAATACAAACTGTGCGAACCTGCGCCACAACCAACATCAAGAATTTCACCTTTAGCCAGTTGTAAAGCTTTTTGTTCTATGTTTGGCATTTCAGAAAACTGTCTAAATAAATAGGGAATAGGCAATATGTCTTCATCAGAAATACTGGTAGATGTGGTTATGTTTTCGGTGTAATTTCCGTTTTGATAATCCAATATGGCTTTTCCAAATACGTCTTTCATATCTTTTTCCTGCGAAAGCAGGAATCTCTCTTTTTTTCGAAATTGCGATACTGACAGTAAACATCAGTAGTTGCAAAATATCTATTTATGCTTGTCGTCTTGAGTATTATCGAGTTTTAAAATATATTAAAACGAAGATAGCATACAAAGTAAATAGAAACATCTTATTTTCATAAAAGATAAGATTCTTCACTTTGTTCAGAATGACAAAGTTTATTTATTTTTATACCATGCAAGACTTTATTAAAAATCTCCCAAAGTTCGCCAAAGATAAACATAAGGAAAATAAAACCTTCTTTACAAAGCTTAAAAAAAAGCCGCCAAAACAATTGGATTATATAATGCAGGAGTTGCATGAAGCAGAATTTAAAAAAACCGATTGCCTAAAATGTGCCAATTGCTGTAAAACAACAGGCCCTTTATTTACTAGTAAAGATATTGAACGAATTTCCAAATATTTAAAGTTAAAACCGAAGCAATTTACGGAACAATTTTTGCTGCTAGATGAAGATAACGATTATGTGTTGCAAGCTGTACCATGCACATTTCTAGGAGCAGATAATTACTGTTCAATTTATGAGGTAAGACCAAAAGCATGCAGGGAGTTTCCACATACTAATAGAAAAAAGTTTCAGCAAATAACTAACTTAACGCTTAAAAATGTGGCTATTTGCCCTGCTGCTTATAATATTGTTGAAGAAATGAAAAAAACAATCAAATGAAAAAAACCGTTTTAATTTTTTTAATAGCACTTAATTTTGTTGGTATTGGTAATGCCCAAGAGTGGTTTACCTCTTTTGATATTGCTAAAAAACTGGCATTGGTCCAAGACAAGATGTTATTGGTTATGTGGCAAAACACTTTGGACTATCCATATCCCGTAATGCTAGTAGGAGATAAAGGAGTATCTATGGTTGTAAATTTAAACAAGAGCGATGATGTAAATAGTTTGATTTGGGAGCATTTTGTGCCTGTGATATTACTGGAATCTGAGTATGATGAAATTTACAGTAAAATAAAAAAAACAAGAAGTGTTCGCTATTTAGATAAATTAAATGATGATAGTATTAAAATAATGGATGCTAATGGAAATATTCTTAACGTTAAATATGTTTCAACTAATTATGAAAACCTTTCGTTAATAATTAGAAAATATGGGTTAAGCACGTCCTTTTTAAAATTAGAGCTGGCCAATTATTCTAAAGAAAAAAATGTAACTACAGCATTTAATTTGGGGTCTAAATATTTGGATTTTTCTATTTTCACTCCAAAAGATACTAGGGCCGAAATAATAGATTTGGCAAATATTTACTTTAATGAAGCTCAAAGTTATTTGGCAGAAAGTGATTTAATAAACAAAACCGGTTTTTTACAACGATTGGAGTTTCTCGATATCGAAAAATCTTTAATTTTAAGCAACCCTAGAAAAGCACGTAGGCTACTAAAAAAAATTGATGAGGCAGAAATTGATTCGGCCAACCAATCATTTTATAGTTTCTTAAATTATACGACCTTTAAAGTGTTGAAAAAAGAAGATGAAGTTACCTCGTTTAAAGACAAACTTTCAGTAGTAGATTTAAAAAAGGCAGAATTGATTATTAATATTAACTTATAACTAATTGGAAACATTTATAAACTATTTCGAAACCATTCCTTCACTACATAGAAGTTTAATACTAGTTGGAGGATTAACTTTTTTTTGGTTATTGGAAGGAGCTGTGCCTTTATTTAGTTTTAAATACAATAAGTGGAAACATGCTGTTCCTAATATCTTTTTCACTTTAACAACCATAATTATAAATTTTGCTTTGGCATTCTTATTATTAATGGCGTCCGATTGGGTAATTGCCAATGATTTCGGAATTATTAATTGGCTGCCAGATTTGTCTTTAGGCTTGTATGTGATTTTGGGTATATTATTAATGGATTTTATTGGTGCTTATTTGGCGCATTATGTAGAGCATAAAGTAAAACCATTGTGGATGGTGCATTTAGTACACCATACCGATCATAAAGTGGATACAACTACTGCTAACAGGCACCATCCATTAGAGAGTTTAATACGTTACACATTTACTTTAGCTGGTGTTGTTATTATTGGAGCGCCAATAGGTATTGTAATGCTCTATCAATCTATGTCCTTGGTTGCCACCCAGTTTAGTCATGCAAATATTAAATTACCTAAAAAAGTAGACCATTTTATAAGCTATATTTTGGTATCTCCAGACATGCATAAAATTCACCATCATTATGTTTTGCCTTATACCGATTCTAATTACGGTAATATTTTCTCCATTTGGGATAGACTTTTTGGAACATATATGACAATGGATAGAGAAAAATTGGTTTATGGTGTCGATGTGTTTCCAGATGAAGTTAAAAATGGTAATGTTATCGAATTATTAAAACAACCATTTCAAGAGTATCAAAAACCTACGATTATTCCTGATGATAAATAACAAGATTAGAGTTTTCAACATACTTATTAACAATTAAAGTACGTTCCTCTAATATTTCATACCGTTCGTAGATTTTTTTTCTAAATGTGTATTGTTCTTAGCTAGATTAGCCGATGAGGGTCGATAATTGCTATTTAATTCAAATATTATTTTGAAATTAAACAGCTTTTATATGAAAAAAACTCTCGTACTGCTAACAATAGCATGCTCAGGCCTCCTAACTATCAGTGCAAATGCACAAAAAAAAGATTTTGCGTTAATTGAAAAAAACGTGAATAGTACTGCAGGTGACCTATTCCATGATTTGAATACTACTAAAGATACCTTAATCCTAAAAAGTGGAGATAAGCGTATAAGAAATGTCTATTCAATTAATACCAATTACAAGCGAGAGACACAAGAGTATATAAATGCCAATTCGGCTAAAGTCCCCCTAACACATTTAAGTAAAGGAAAGCATATTTTTGTTGTAGAGCAAGTACCCTTAAAAATTGTTTTTGTTGTAAGAGTGCTACAAGATCCAAAAGAATTCACAAAAGTTGAAGTTGAGAAAATCACAGCTTCTAATGACAAAAAATAATTTAGTCTATAAATACATCTTCTAACTTAGCTGTAAGTTCTCTAATCGGTACTTGAGAGAGGTTGGTAACTACAGAAATAACAATATTTTCATCAGGATACATCATTAAAAAAGTAGTAGCTCCCATACCACCACCAGAATGACTATATCTTGGTGTGTTGTTTTTTGTTTTAACCACGCCAAAGCCAATACCATATTCAGTGCTTTTACCATCGTTTGTAAACAAAGGTGTTACTAATTCTTTAACTGATGCTTTTGAGAGTATGGTTGGATTGATAATTTCGTTTCCAAACTTTACCAAATCTTCTGATGTGGCAATAAACCCACCACCAGCAACTTTGTGTTCATTGCTTACAGGAATACCTAATTTAATATCTCCAGAATTTGTCTTAATGTAAAACTGTGTGCGATTAGGCATATCGATATCCGATAAATCTAAAGTTGTATTGTTCATTTTTAAGGGGTCAAAAATGGTTTTCTTCATGTACTTGTTAAACTCAACACCAGAAACGTTTTGAACAACAACACTTAGTAAATTCCAGCCATAAGTACTATAACTGTAATCACTTCCTGGTTTAAATTTCAACGGAGAGTCTTTAAAGATGTCTAAACCTTCAACGATGCTCATTTTTTTATTTAGTATAAATTCGTTTCCATTGTAATGTCTTATGCCAGCAATGTGTCCACCAACTTGACGAATCGTGAAATCGTATTTCTTTTTTGGAAAATCTGTAATGTAGGTGTAAATGCTTTCATCAAAATCTAATTTGTTATCATCAAAAAGTTTTGCTAGAGCAGCTGCTGTAAGCGATTTTGAAATACTGGCAATTCTAAATTGTGTTACACTTGGGTTTACCTTTTTTTTGGTTTCAATGTTCGAGTAACCAAAACCTTCAGACCATATCAATTCACCGTTTTGTGAAACTGAAATAGACATTCCCGGAATTAATTTATCGTTTAAAAATTGATTGGCAATCTCTTGAGCTTCTTCAATTTTTTTAGTGTATGTTTTGTCAAAGGTTTGGCCGAAAATAAGTCCAGTAAATAGTAGTAATAGTAATGTTAGCTTTCTCATTTATTTATATATTAAGTATTTACTTCTTGTTTTTTTAAAAGCATCTAAGTCTTCTTGCCAAGTAGCTTTAATTTCAGCTTCGGTTAAACCAGACTCTATTTGTTTTTGCAGTTTTGTAGTTCCTGCGTGTTTTGTAAATCCATTTGTTAAGAAGAAAAGTGACTTGTCTGTTGAATTTTCATAAGCCTTAATAATCCATTTTAAAGTCATTTCATTAATTCCTTTTTCGTTTCTTAAATCTTCACCATAACAAAGCATGTCTTTGTGTTTAGGGGATTTGGCACCAAAATTTGATCGTGGTGTATAAGTAAATGTCATCTTTTCTGGATTAAGAAATGGTGCTCCATATCGTTGAAATTGAAATTCGGTTCCTCTGCCAGCATTAATATTAGTTCCTTCAAACAAACCAAGACTTGGATAAAGTTTAATCGATAGGTCATTTGGAATGTTTGGTGAAGGTCTAATTAAGAGACTATAAGATTTGTCATGAGTATAATTGGCATTAGAAATAATGGTTATTTTACATTGCACACTATTTGATAACCATTTCTCGCCATTAATCATTTGTGCGTATTCACCAATGGTCATACCATATACTAATGGAATGGGGTGCATGCCTAAAAAGCTCTGATGTTCTTTTTCCATAGTTGGGCCATCAATATATTGCCCATTAGGATTTGGCCTATCTAAAATAATAAGCGGAATATTATTTTCAGCACAGGCTTCCATTAAATAATGAAGTGTTGAAATATAAGTGTAAAAGCGTACGCCAATATCCTGAATATCAAAAATCATGATATCTATATCTGCTAGCTGCTCTTTACTTGGTTTTTTACTTTTTCCGTGAAGTGAAAAAATTGACAAACCAGTTTTATTATCTGCACCATCATCTACATGTTCGCCAGCATCAGCTTTACCTCTAAAACCATGCTCTGGAGAAAACACTTTTTTTACATCAACGTTTAAACTTATTAACGAATCAACCAAGTGCGTATAAGAGTTGTCATTTTTAAATATCACAGAGGTTTGGTTAGCAACAATCCCAACACGTTGGCCATTTAAAAGTGATAAATAAGCTTCAGTTTGATTAGCACCAACAATTATAGGTTGGTCATTCTGAACTTGTTTCAGAATCTCATTATTTTTAATAATTTCATTTTTAGTCTTAGAACCACATGAAATGAATGCCAAAAGAAAGAATAAAACTGTATTTTTGAAAACGTTTAAAATCATTATCACAAATTGAAATTCGAGTATTTTATTGCTAAACGCATTATTGGCAGCAAATCGTATAAAAGTAGTGTATCGGCACCAATAATAAAAATTGGAATTACTGCCATTGCTATTGGCATTATAGTAATGATGATTGCTATTGCAACAGGTATTGGGCTGCAACAAAAAATACGTGATAAGGCAGTCGCTTTTAATGGACATATAACCATTACTACATTTAACTCCAATGCCTCTGATGAGTCCGAAGTGCCAATGTCCATAAATCAAGATTTTTACCCTAATTTTTCCGATATTGAAGGCATTAGGCATATTCAAGGTGTGGCAACAAAATTTGGTTTGATTAGAACCGAAACCGATTTTGATGGTATGGTTTTAAAAGGCGTTGGAGAAGATTATAATTGGCAATATTTTGAAGAGTTTTTGGTTGAAGGTAAACTACCAAAATTTGGAGACAACATAAGTAATGAGGTACTAGTTTCTCAGTATTTAGCTAACAGATTGCAATTTAATGTAGGCGATACATTCCAGATGCTATTTGGAAAAGAAGCAGTTGATAAACTACCTTTTATTAGAACATTTACCGTTTCAGGAATTTATAATTCGGGTTTCCAAGAGCTGGATGAAACATATCTGTTAGGAGATATTAAGCATATTCGTTTTTTTAATAAATGGGAAGACGACCAAATTGGACACTTTGAAGTTTTTATCGACGATTATTCACAATTATTACAAAAAGAAGAAGAGATTTATCAAAACATTTCCTCTTTTTTTACCTCTAAAACTGTTGAAGAAAAATATGTTACCGTATTTGAATGGATAAATATTTTTGACAAAAACATATATGCCATTATTGGTATCATGGTTTTAGTGGCAGGCATCAATATGATTACTGCGCTATTAGTTTTAATCTTGGAAAGAACTCAAATGATTGGTGTTTTAAAGGCACTTGGTAGTAATAATTGGAGTATTAGAAAATTGTTTTTATACAATGCTTCTTATTTAATTGTATTAGGATTATTTTGGGGCAACCTTATTGGTTTAGGTATATTGTTTGCCCAAAAATACTTTAAACTATTTCCTTTAGATCCTAGTGTGTATTACGTAACCGAGGCACCAGTTTATATTAGTGCAACGTATATTATTGCGCTTAATGTTGGCACTTTTGTTCTGTGTTTAATAATGCTTTTGGTGCCTTCGTATGTTATTACAAGAATAACTCCTGTCAAAGCCATGCGTTTTGAGTAAATAAAAATGAATTTCTCTTTTAGCTTCTAACTTTTCCTTTAAATTTGCAACGCAAAATAATAATATGGAATACGCTAAAAATATATTGGAAACCATTGGAAATACACCTTTGGTAAAAATAAATAAGCTAGTCGAAGACTTACCTTGTTTAGTGCTCGCAAAGTACGAAACATTTAATCCAGGAAACTCCGTAAAAGATAGAATGGCGCTAAAAATGATTGAAGATGCCGAAGCTGACGGACGCTTAAAACCAGGTGGAACTATTATTGAAGGGACTTCTGGAAATACAGGAATGGGATTAGCACTTGCAGCCATTGTAAAAGGTTACAAATGTATTTTCGTAATTTCCGATAAGCAGAGTAAAGAAAAAATGGACATCTTACGTGCTGTTGGAGCTGAGGTCGTTGTTTGTCCAACTGATGTAGAACCAACTGACCCTAGAAGTTATTATTCAGTATCAAAACGCTTAGGTAAAGAAACACCAAACTCTTGGTATGTCAACCAATACGACAACCCTAGTAATGCGAGAGCACATTACGAAAGTACAGGACCAGAAATTTGGAAACAAACAGATGGAAAAATAACACACTTTGTTGTAGGTGTTGGAACAGGTGGCACAGTTTCAGGTGTTGGAAAATACTTAAAAGAGCAAAACCCAAATATTAAAGTTTGGGGAATAGATACCTATGGTAGTGTATTTAAAAAATACCACGAAACTGGTGAGTTTGATGAGAAGGAAATCTACCCTTACGTAACCGAAGGAATAGGTGAAGATATTTTACCAGAAAATGTAGATTTCAGTATCATTGATGGGTTTACCAAAGTAACCGATAAAGATGCAGCGGTTTATACACAATTACTAGCCAAAAAAGAAGGTATGTTTTTGGGGAACTCGGCTGGAGCTGCTATTAAAGGAGTGTTGCAGTTAAAGAAGCACTTTAACAAAGACGATGTGGTCGTTGTGTTATTTCACGACCATGGAAGTCGTTATGTTGGAAAAATGTTTAACGACGACTGGATGCGAGACATGGGTTATATTGATTAATAACCCGTTTTATTAATCTTTTTTCTAGTACGTTTTAGGTGGTACAGTTCTATGTTTTGTTCCTTGTTCGTATGCATAAGCTAGTTTTATCAAGGTAGGTTCGTCAAACATTCTTCCAAGAAATTGAATGCCAACAGGAAGGTTTCCTGGACTTAAACCCATTGGAACTGTAAAAGCAGGTTGC
>TARA_R110002074_G_scaffold122612_1_pt1 | contig 21376 bp, 15 predicted proteins | sample TARA_R110002074 | Tara Oceans TARA_R110002074 (sample SAMEA4397215) | marine metagenome | biome: Polar Biome; feature: [MIX] marine epipelagic wind mixed layer (ENVO:01000061); material: water (ENVO:00002006), including particulate matter (ENVO:01000060) such as... | depth 10-100 m | reverse complement strand
GCTTTTCCTTTTTTGGAATTTATTTTACGATAATGATCAATGACTTTTCTTTTTAAAATAGCAATAAGCCAAGTGCGTTCTGCAGCGTCTCCTTTAAAATTTTTGGCAGATTTAAGACCAGCTATAAAAGTGTCTTGCACAAGATCTTTTGCGATTTCAGAATCACTAACTCTTGTGACGGCATAATTGAAAAGGTAATCTGCATAAGCATCTACCCATGTATTAGGATGTAGTTGGTGTGTTTCCATTTTTTAATCTGCACTTCAAAAGTAAATTAATTTTGGGGATTATGATTACTTTTGGGTATAATCGATAAAGTCATGAAAAACATTATATTTTTTATTCTATTGTTAAGTGCTCAACTTGGACTTGGGCAGATGGAATCTCGACCTATAACTGAATTTAAAAACTTTGACTCATCTAAAGAAATTCTTATTGATGTGAGGACTCCAAAAGAATTTGAGGAAGGATGTATTGAGGGAGCACTAAATATCGATTGGTTTTCAGCCGACTTTAATCAACAAGTGGCATCGCTTGATAAGAATAAAACCATTTATGTTTATTGTAAGAAAGGTGGTAGAAGCTTAAAATCTCAAGCTAGATTAAAAGAACTAGGATTTTTACATGTAATAAACCTTGAGGGTGGTTATGATGAATACGTCAAATGATATTTGACATTTTTATATTTTAATATTAAATAAGAGCAATGTTATTCAACTATGATTAACACTGCTCTTACGATACATTTTTAGAAATTGTTATGTTTTAAAGTAGTCCTGCTCTTTCTAATAACGCTTCAACCTTAGGTTCTGATCCTCTAAACCTTTTGTAGAGAACCATCGGGTTTTCAGTACCTCCTTTTGATAGTACATTATCTTTAAACTTCGTGGCCACCTCTTTATTGAAAATACCTTTCTCTTTAAAATAAGCGAAAGCATCTGCATCTAATACTTCTGCCCATTTGTAACTGTAGTATCCGGAAGAATATCCGCCCTGAAAAATATGGGAAAATGCAGTACTCATACAAGTTTCTGGAGTTTCTGGGTAAAGGCTAGTATTTTTAAAAACTTCGTCTTCGTGTTGCTTAACGTTTGTAATACCTGTTGGGTCAGTACCGTGCCATGACATGTCTAATAAACCGAAGCTAAGCTGGCGGAGGGTTTGCATCCCTTCTTGAAATGTGGCGGACTCTTTTATTTTTTGCACCAGTTCCATAGGTATGGTTTCACCAGTTTCGTAATGTGTTGCAAATAATTCTAACGCTTCTTTTTCGTAACACCAATTTTCTAAAATCTGACTTGGTAATTCTACAAAATCCCAAAAAACAGAAGTTCCTGATAGGCTAGGGTAGGTCGTGTTGGCTAACATACCATGTAAGCCGTGACCAAATTCATGAAATAATGTGGTTACCTCATTGAATGTCAATAAGGAAGGCTTGCTTTTGGTTGAAGGAGTAAAATTGCACACATTTGATATATGAGGACGAACATTCTCTTCATTTCTTTTCCATTGCGATTTATATGATGTCATCCATGCGCCACCTCGCTTGCCTGCCCTTGGGTGAAAATCTGCATAAAACAAAGAGACAAAGTTTTTGTCATTATCGTAAACCTTGTAAGTCTTTACCTCCTCGTGGTATTTTTCTATATCATTCACTTCTTCAAACTGAAGTCCGAATAAGTTTTCTGCTACTTTAAAAACACCATTTATAACATTTTCTAGTTTAAAATAGGGTTTCAGCTTTTCATCGTCTAAGTTGAATAATTCTTGTTTTAATTTTTCTGAATAAAAACTACCATCCCATTTTTCTAAACGCTCAATACCGTCTAATTTTTTTGCAAAATTCTCTAGTTGCTGAAACTCACGTTCAGCTGCTGGTTTTGCTTTTTCAAGTAATTCATTTAAAAAAGAGTGAACTTTCTCGGGGGTTTCTGCCATACGTTCTTCTAGAACAAAATTGGCATGTGTTTTATATCCTAAAAGCTTAGCTCTTTCGTATCTCGATTTTGCAATTTCGAGTACGTTTTCTTGATTGTCAAGTTTGTCGTTGTGAAATGCTTTACTGCCAAATGCTAAAGAAAGCTCTTTACGTAGCGCTCTATTTTTCGCATATTTCATAAAAGGAATATAGCTAGGGTAATCCAAGGTAATCATCCACCCATTTTTCTTGCCTTTTGATATAGCCAATTGGGCTGCAGCCTCTTTTTCACCTTCTGGTAATCCGTCTAAATCAGCCTCATCCGTTAGGTGTAACTGGTATTTGTTGGTTTCGGCTAAAACATTTTCACCAAAAGTCAATTTCAATTTTGCTAGTTTTGCATCAATAGCACGTAAACGGGTCTTTTTTTCTTCGGATAAATTGGCGCCGTTTCTGCTGAAGCTTTTGTATTTCTTATCTAGTAGTGTGTTTTGTTCAACCGTAAGATTCAAAGAATCTTTTTTGTTGTATACCGACTTAACTCGCTTAAAAAGTTCTTCGTTAAGCGTAATGTCATTTCCAAATTCTGAAAGTAAAGGAGATACTTCTTGCGCTATTTTTTGAATTTCTTCATTTGTTTCGGCAGAATTCAAATTAAAGAACACACTCGAAATTCGGTCTAGTTGTTGACCAGAAAATTCTAATGCCTCAATTGTGTTCTCAAAAGATGGAGCTGCAGTATTTGATGTTATGGCGTCAATTTCTTGTCTAGCATCTTCAATGGATTGTAAGAATGCAGGTTTGAAATGTTCGTTTTTTATTTGTGAAAATGGAGCTGTATCGAATGGGGAAAGTAATGGATTCATTTAATTGAAATTGAGATATTAGACTTAAGTATTTTGATTTGCTTTAACTAGTGTGGTTTGAATTATCCTTTTTAAGAATAAATTTATTTTCCATTCACTTCTTTAGCACCTTCAATAACTTTTTGTTTCAAACTTTCTTTGTAAAATATGATTTTATCTAATACGCATTTGTCTGAACTACCTATTATTTGAGCAGCTAGAATGCCTGCATTTTTTGCTCCGTTTAGTGCTACTGTAGCAACTGGTACGCCGCCTGGCATTTGAAGTATTGAAAGAATAGAATCCCAACCATCAATAGAATTACTGCTTTTAACTGGTACGCCGATTACGGGTAATGGAGATAATGAGGCGACCATACCTGGTAAATGAGCAGCACCGCCAGCACCCGCAATAATTACCGAGTAACCATTAATATGTGCGTTTTTGCTAAAATCGAATAATTTTTCTGGTGTACGGTGTGCAGAAACAATATCTACATCAACTTCTATGTCAAAACCTTTTAAAATATCTATGGCTTCCTGCATTACGGGCATGTCACTTGTACTTCCCATTACTACGGCTACTTTACTCATCTTTTTTATTTTGAAATAACTTGAATTGTTTTCTTTACTTTCTGTGCGATACTTCTCGCCTTGTCTAAATCATTATTTACAATGGTCACATGACCCATTTTGCGAAATGGTCTTGTTTGTGCTTTTCCATAAATATGAGGAGTTACACCTTCCATGGCCATTATCTCAGCTATGTTTTTATAAACCACATCACCGGTATAGCCTTCTTCACCAACTAAGTTGACCATAACTCCCGCTACTTTGCTTTCTGTGCTTCCTAGTGGTAAGCCTAAAATACTGCGTATATGCTGTTCGAATTGATTAGTATAGCTAGCTTCTATGCTGTAATGACCACTATTATGTGGTCTCGGCGCCACTTCGTTCACTAAAATTTTATCGTCTACGGTCTGAAACATTTCAACGGCAAGTAAACCGGTAAGGCCAATTTTTTCAGCAACCTGTAATGCTAGGGCTCGTGCTTTTTCAGCAACTTTAGCATCAATTCTAGCGGGACAAATCACATATTCTACTTGGTTGGCTTCTGGGTGAAACTCCATTTCTACAACTGGGTATGTTTTAATTTCTCCTTCAGAATTTCTAGAAACAATGACCGCTAACTCATTTTTAAAGGGAATCATAGTTTCTGCAATACATTCACCTGCAGGTAATCCTTTTAAATCAGCTAAGCTTCTAACAACTTTTACCCCTTGACCGTCATAGCCAAATTGAGCTACTTTCCAAACAAACGGTAATTTTAAACCACCATTCGTAATGCTATCTTCAATTTCACTCAAATAAGCAAAACGTTGAAAATCTGCTGTAGGTATTGCATGGTCTACATAAAATAATTTTTGCTTGGCCTTGTTTTGAATAATTCGCAATGCTTTTGGCTGTGGAAAAACCTTTACACCTTCATCTTCTAATTTCTCTAAAGCATCGAGATTTACATTTTCTATTTCTATAGTAAGCACGTTAACATCTTTCCCGAAATTATATACCGTATCAAAATCGAGAAGGCTGCCTTTAACAAATTCATTACATGAAATGCGGCTTGGAGCTTCAGAAGAATTATCTAAAACCTTGGTGTAAATATCCCATTTTCGAGTTTCATACAGCATCATTTTACCAAGTTGCCCACCACCTAAAATGCCTAATTTGAAATCTGAAGAAAAGTAATCCATAGATATGTTGCTTTTAGTAGTGAAAAATCGCCTTAAGTACAACAAAAATACGGCTAAATCTTAGAAACCAATTCCTTTCTAATTAAAAACACATGGCAATACCTTATCTTTGCAAACCTTGATAATTTAAGAAAATTGATACAAATTCACGACAAGTTTTTTAAACGTTTTCTAAGCGAATTGGAAATTCAACAGGCTGTAAAATCCGTCGCTGATAAAATTGCTGCTGATTATAAAGACGAGACGCCAATTTTTGTTGGTGTTTTGAACGGTTCATTTATGTTCGTGTCTGACTTAATGAAGGCCTATCAACATCCATGTGAAGTTTCGTTTGTAAGGTTAAGCTCTTACCAAGGCTTAACATCTACAGGTATCGTAGAAACTTTATTAGATGTTCCAGAAAACATTGAAGGTCGTAGTGTTATTATCTTAGAAGATATTATTGATACAGGGCGTACCTTGCAAAAATTGGTTCACCTGTTTTCAAATACAAATGTCAAGGAATTTAAAATCGCTAGTCTTTTTTATAAGCCAGACGTGTACAAAGGTGAATATGCCATTGATTATTTTGGCCTAGCTATACCTGATAATTTTATTGTAGGTTATGGTCTTGATTATAAAGAACAAGGAAGAAATTTAAAAGAAGTATACCAACTAAACCAGAAACATATGATCAATCTTGTACTCTTTGGTAAGCCAGGAGCCGGCAAGGGCACACAAGCAGAATTCTTAAAAGAAAAATATAATCTCAAACATATTTCAACAGGGGATGTGTTTCGGTATAATATTAAAAACGGAACAGCATTAGGAACTTTAGCTAAATCATACATGGATAAAGGTGATTTGGTGCCTGATGAGGTTACCATAAAAATGTTGAGAGAAGAAGTTGAGAAGAATCCTGAAGCTGACGGATTTATCTTTGATGGATTTCCAAGAACTGCAGCCCAAGCTGAAGCATTGGATAATTTATTAGAATCGAAGGATATGGGAATTAATGCTACTATTGCCTTAGAAGCGAATGATGAAGTTTTAATAGAACGTCTATTAGATCGTGGTAAAATTAGTGGTCGTAGTGATGATCAAGATGTCGTCAAAATTAGAAATCGTTTTGAAGAGTATAATCAAAAAACTACTCCTGTAAAGGAATTTTACGAGGCACAAGATAAATTTCATAGTGTAAACGGTATCGGTTCTATAGCAGAAATTACCGAGCGTTTAACGAAAGTGATCGAGTCTTTATAATTATTACTTATTCAACTGATTACAAAATACACGTAAATGCCAGATGAAGTAATAAGACCAAAAGACGGTTTAAAAAGTTGCATGTTAACAGTAGGTTTTGCAATATTGACATTTATAATAATTGCCATAGTGTATTTAATTTATGTGTTTTACATAGATGACTCTCTAGATTTCGGCCTTTAACACAACAACAAGAAATTTTCATTTGCAATGTAGTTTTGTGAAAATATATAACACTTTGTAATTTTTTATAAAGGAGTTTTTTGAAAAATCAATAGTATACCATGACAGAAGGTAATTTTGTAGATTATGTAAAAGTGGGTTTGACTTCTGGTAAAGGGGGCAAGGGGTCTGTGCATTTGCACAGAGAAAAATTTATTACCAAAGGTGGTCCTGATGGAGGTGATGGTGGTCGTGGAGGTCATATTATAGTTCGAGGAAATGAAAACCTATGGACATTGGTAAACTTCAAATATAAAAAACACTTTAAGGCCGGTCATGGTGAACATGGTAGTAAAAGCCGAAGTACTGGGGCTGAAGGTGAAGACGTTTACTTAGATGTTCCTTTAGGTACTATTATTAAAGATTTTGAGACCAAAGATGTGCTTTTTGAAATTACAGAACATGGTGAGGAGAAAATTCTGTTGCAAGGTGGAATGGGTGGTCGCGGCAACTGGCATTTTAGAACCTCTACCAATCAAACACCTAGATATGCACAACCAGGGGTAGATGGTTTAGAAGGTGAGTTTTTACTAGAATTAAAAGTATTGGCCGATGTTGGTTTGGTAGGTTTTCCTAATGCTGGTAAATCAACCTTATTATCGGTAATAACTTCAGCGAAACCAAAAATTGCCGACTATGAGTTTACTACCTTAAAACCGAACTTAGGAATTGTGGAATATCGCGATTTTAAGAGTTTCGTAATGGCCGATATTCCCGGTATAATTGAAGGAGCAGCAGAAGGTAAAGGCTTAGGTCATTATTTTTTAAGACATATTGAGCGCAATTCTAACTTACTTTTTTTAATTCCTGCAGATAGTAAAGATATAAGTAAGGAATATGAGATTTTGTTAGATGAATTAAGACGTTACAATCCCGAATTGCTTGATAAAGACCGTTTAATATGTATTTCTAAAAGTGATATGCTAGACGACGAACTCATGGATGAAATGAGAGAGGAATTAAACAAAGATTTAAACGGTACTCCGTTTATGTTTATATCATCGGTTGCGCAAATGGGTATTGTTGAATTAAAGGATAAGCTTTGGGCAATGCTTAACTCTTAATCGAATACCTGCTTAAAAACTCGAATTAAGCTTTATTTTTCTTTAATTTTAAAGAAAGACAATATCATGAGAATCTTCTTTTTTAGTGTTCTAGTACTGCTTTTGACTTCTTGCGGAGTCGCTCGAGTTAATTATGACTATGATAATCAGACCGATTTCACTTCATATACTACCTATAATTATTTCTCTGACATGGAAACCGGTCTAAGTCAATTAGATGAGAAAAGATTAATGGATGCTTTAGATGCTACTTTAGGTGAAAAAGGATTCATGTTTGCAGAAGAACCCGATATTTTCATCAATATTAAGAGTTCTGTGTTTAGGTCTCAGCAAGGAAACAATGTAGGTGTCGGACTTGGAGGAGGCGGAGGTAACATGGGCGGAGGAGTTTCTATTGGAATCCCCGTAGGTGGACCTAAATTAACCCGAGAATTACAGATAGATTTTGTCGACTCGAATAAAGACATGTTAATTTGGCAAGCCATTAGTGAGAGTCCTTTTCGAGAAGGAGATACACCAATTGTAAAACAGGAAAGACTTCAGGCTGTTGTGACAAAAATATTTAGTAAATATCCTCCAAAATAAGCTTCTTTAATCACTTAGGTTATCGGGTATTTTTCACTTTAACAACGTAGGTTGCAACAAAGTTGTCATCTACTAAAATATGCACATCGTGCACTCCGGTTTTTTCAAAATGATGAAGTAATCTTATTTCATTTTGGTTTCGTAAGATGTTAGGCTGAATTGTTTTTTGTCGACCTCCAGCACTTATTTGTAATTGAAAATTTTCCTCTTTAAAATGACCAGGCATATTTAATTTGAATGTGACTACATCGCCCTTCTTAATATTGACTTGCATGTTCTTAGGGCTTATGGGAATAAATGGCCCTAAAAATGCTTCTTTGTAAATTACAGGACCTTCAATAAACGCGGTAAAATTTTCAGAGTCATTTGGCCGTATTTCTTCTTTATTAATTGAAAAATGATTTTTTACAAATAGTTCTGGATCTGCTAAAAAATATCCATCGAAATAATTAGGTTCAAACCTCGGGCCTCCGTCTTCGAGAATAGTTTGACCAGCAGACCATGTGGCATCACAGATGTACCATGTATTATTTATTTCAATTCTATTCCATGAATGATTTGGTGCGCTATCTTCTTTTAGCAGCAATGTTGGGGTGCGCCCATAACCATCAATAATATCGCAATTGAAGCCAGCAAGATTGGCCATTTCTTTAACCAAATATGCATATCCTGTACAAGCCGTTTTTCGCTCGTTAAGCAATTTGTCGAAGACTTTAGGGGTTATAATGTTATTCCAATCTAAAAAGGCTTGCCTGTTATTGGCAAGCCTTTTTCTTTTATTACGAATTTTTACATATGAAGAATAATCATTCTCAATATTTGAACTTATCCACGTATAGATTGCCCTAAATTTCTCAACATCGGTATCTAAGGGTGCTGTTAAATTAAAAGTAAGTACGGGTAAATTCTTTAAACTTTCTCCTTTATAAATTTCGGCAACACTATCAGCTTTTTTGAAATTGATGTCATTAAAATCTGAACGCTGAGCGAATGTGAAATAAAATGATACTAACCAGAATACAAAAGCGATTCTCATTATTTGAAGATGGAGATGAACTTTTGAAATACATTTCTTTTGCTGCTATACGTTCCTTCAATTACAATATCACCCATAAGTTCAACATCATAGGTGTTAAAGGTAATATTAACGTCTATGGTAGAAGATTTGCTGGCAGTAACTTTATATGTTTTGGTTTCATAACCAATATAACTAAACACCAAAACATCATTAACCTCTAGTTGTTGCGGAAATTCATACTTTCCATCAAAATCTGTTTGAACACCTACAGTAGTTCCCTTCAAAACAACATTAACTCCTGGTAACGGTTCATTGGCTTCATCGAGCACAGTACCCTTAACTGAAAATTTTTCTTGTTCGGTTTTAATAATTGCAATTTCACCTAGTGTTTCTGTAGAAACTACCTCAATGCCTGTTTCAATACGTGCTGTTTCTTGACCATTAATTTGTGTTGTACAAAGTGCTAATAGCGATAAGGTCACCATTCCAATTCCTTTCGAAAGTATATTAGTATGTGTCATGGGTAAAGAATTAATTTCATAAGAGGTAAGTTGCGACGATTTAAAAACCCCACAGGTTTTATTCGATCCCGTTTTAAAATGACGAATAAGTTCTTCCTTCGAAGCTTTTGTAAAATCTATAACTTCTTTTTCGCAGTTGGTGCAATAACCTCCTTTTTCGGTTTTACTAAAATTAGTGAATTTTTCGGTGCAGGGTTCTTTTACGGTAATTGTTAATGTGCTTTTCATAATGTAGTGGTTTTTATTATTACCACTAAACTATTATGAAACGGTCATTTTAAAAATAAGTAATGAGGGTATTGGCACTTTCAATGAGTAAACAATACTAATGCGAGGTTTAGTTTTTAATGGCCCGTAGGTTAATTAATTTTAGGCTATCAAAGTTTCATATTTTATCATGGTAAAGTATTAATTGAATATTAAATTCATGATTTTTGTAACAAATCTTAAATTAAACGTCTTATAGCAATACGTAAATTAACACAACTATGAAAAAAATTTATTTGTTAGCTGCTGGTTTGGTAGCATTAGTTTCTTGTAAAGAAGAAGCTAAAACTACTGCCGAGGTAGAGAAAATACCTGGTATCGTTTTAGCTAATATGGATACTACACAAAATCCTAAATCAGATTTCTATAACTACGTAAATGGAAACTGGATGAAGTTTACTGAAATTCCAGATGATAGAACAAGTTGGGGTGGGTTTAGTGTCCTTCGTAAATCTACAGATGATGATGTTTTAAAAATATTGGCAACTGCAAAGGAAAGTGGAAACTATGCCGCAGATACGGACCAGGCGAAAGCATTGGCGATTTTTGACACGAAATTAGATTCAGCTGCAAGAAATAAAGCTGGTCTTACTCCTTTACAACCTGCATTAGAAGCTATTGCTTCAGTGAAGAATTTAAAAGATTTACAAACTATATTAGCCACTAATGCTGCTGTCTCTTCTCCCTTTTTAAGTATAGGAGCAGGTGCAGATTTAAATAACAGTAGTATGAATGCTGTTTATTTGGGAGCTAGTGGATTAGGCCTACCCGATCGTGATTTTTACTTAGAGCAAGATGAAAAATCTATCGAAATACGTGAGGAGTATAAAAAGCACATTTCTAAAATGTTGCAAAGGCTAGGAGATACCGAAGCAGATGCTACCAAAGCTGCCGACAAAATTCTTGCTATGGAAACCAAACTTGCCGAACCTCGGTTAGATAAGGTAGAAAGAAGAGATGCCAGAAATTATAATAATCCAAAATCTATCGCCGATGCTGACAAGATGTTAACGACAATTGATTTAAATAAACTTGTTTCTGATTTAGGTATTACTAAAAAGTTCGATACACTTTTGGTTACTCAGTTGAGGTATACGAAAGCGTTAGACAAGTTTTTGAAGGAAACACCGATAGAGGATATAAAAAGTTTGGTGAGATGGGATACTTTTAATAGTGCAGCGGGCAGATTAACTACCGATATAGAAACAGCTGATTGGGAATTTTACAGCAAGTATTTAAGTGGGGCAAAAGAACAACGTCCTGCAGATGAGCGAGCTTTATCAACTGTGAATGGTACTGTTGGTGAAGCTTTAGGTCAGTTATATGTTGATGCTAAATTTCCGCCAGAGGCAAAGGCAAAAGCTGAACTGATGATTGCCAATGTAATTGAGGCTTTCAAAGAGCGCATTTCTGTATTGGATTGGATGAGCGATTCAACCAAAACAAAGGCGATTGAGAAGTTAGATAAGTTTACAGTGAAAATCGCCTATCCAGATAAATGGGAAGATTATTCTACTATGATGGTATCGAAGGATAAATCTTATTTCGAGAATATGACCGCTGTTGATAAATGGGAGGAATTAAAGAATTTTGCAGAAATAGGAGAACCTGTTGATAAAACAAAATGGGGTATGTCTCCACAAACGGTAAACGCTTATTTCAATCCTCTTAATAACGAGATTGTTTTCCCGGCAGCGATACTTCAACCACCTTTTTATAATTATACGGCAGATGAGGCAGTGAATTATGGTGGTATCGGTGCAGTAATTGGACATGAAATTTCACACGCTTTTGATGATAGTGGTTCTCGTTTCGATGCTGATGGTAATTTAAAAAACTGGTGGACAGATGAAGATTTGAAAGCCTTTACTGCAAGGGCTGATGCATTAGCAGTACAGTATGATAGTGTTTCGGTATTACCAGGCGTAAACGTTAATGGTAAATTTACCTTAGGTGAGAATATTGGTGATTTAGGAGGATTGTTAGGTGCTTATGACGGACTTCAAAGATATTACGCAGAGAATGGTCGTCCAGAAGATATTGATGGTTTTACAGCTGAGCAACGTTTTTTTATGTCTTGGGCAACAGTTTGGAGAACTAAGAGTAGAGATGAAGCTTTAAGAACACAAATTAAGACAGATCCACATTCTCCAGGAATGGTCAGAGCTACCCAGCCACTTTTAAATATTCAAGAGTTCTACGATGCTTTTGGTATTAAGGAAGGTGATGCTATGTATCTGGCTCCTGAAAAGAGAGTACACATTTGGTAAACTATATTTTACAATTTTAAAAAAGGCGCTACATGGTAGCGCCTTTTTTTATGCTCGTTGTTAAACTGTTTGTGTGTGATATTAAGTGCAGTCGAAATGCCTTAACATGTAGATTTATATTGATCTCAACAGTGCTCATAATAACGGTTATTTTACTGGCCTTTCACTAAGACCCGAACCCCTTCAGAATGACTACTGAACTCTGGTGCGTACATACTTTGAATGGTAGTAATACCATTGCTGAAATTACCAGCATTATTTACACGTACATCATATTCAAATACATAAATACCTTTTGGTAAATAGTCAAAAAAGAAATTGGTACTAGCATCTTTTGTGCTTTCATAATAGCCTAAACCATCTTGCCATTTATATTGAGAAATTACATTCACTGGTTCAAAACTTGCAGCGCGCATATCTTTCATGTGAATAAACTCCATATCACGGTCAGCTTTTAATTCGATGCGCACTCGAACAAGGTCGCCGACTTTTAGTTCAGTTTCTTCCATGATTTCTGAAATCACTTCACCTGTAGCAGTATTCTTTTTCAAGAACAATTTTTTCTTTAGTTGTAATGGAGTTTCAGCAGATGTAATCTTATCTAAATTCTCAAAATATTGCCAGTAAAAAGCACCCCAAGCAATACCATTACCTTTTTTGGTCATTTGAACTTCACCCATTTTAGGTTGTATTTCTTTACCGTTCCAAGATGTTTTGAAATAGCCTGTACCTGCTTCTATTTTTACATCCTCTAATGTAGTAGGGTTTATTGCTTGTCCGCCTACCAAAACATCTACAGCGTCAGTAACCGATAGCCAATCATTGCTTTGTAATAATAAAGCATATACTGCTTCGGTGGTTGCTTTTGTGGTACTCCATTGATTGGTTTGCTTGTTTTTTAGTAACCAGATTTTAAGATTATCAATGGTTTTGATATCCGATGGCCGAATTTCAGAAAAAGCTACAATTAATAATGCTTGGGTTTCTATAGGGGCTTGGTGCCAAAACCAAGAGCTCGTATTTTTCTTCCAATACATACCTAATTCATCACTTGTAATACTGTTTTCTTCTAAAGCTCGTAAAATTTTGGTGGAAGTTTTTAGGTCCTCATTACGATGTAAGGTCAATGCTAACATTCCCTGAGCATATAAACCTCGGTTTTTCCAATACTTTTGTGCTTGGCTGATGTAATATGCCGTTACTTCATCCACTTTTTTAGAACTTTTAATTTTCTTAAAAAAGCTTCTCATATATAAATAATGAACCTGAGTTGCACTCAAATGGTCATCATTTATATTCTTGGCATATTTCTTCATTTCATCATACTCCTTCAAGAACTCACTATCTAAATAGCCAATAGCTTTATCAATCATTTCTGTTTGCCTACTATCAGTAGCCGAGTTAACATTCAAATGTTTTAGGTAGCCTAAACCAGTTAGTATATGTTGAGTAATGTATCGGTTTTCTGGGCCTCCATTAAACCATGGCCATGAGCCATTTGCTTTTTGGTTTTGACTTAATTTGTTTAACGCTAGCGCTTCTTCATGCTGCATTTTGTTCATATTGAATAGCAACCCGATACGTTTCTTTTGTTCACTTTCAGATTGTGCATCACGTAGCCATGGTGTTTCTTGAATTAATAGGGATTTTAATTCTTCATTTTTTTCAAGATTACTAAGTAAGGCATCTGAATTTGCCCATTGTTCAAACACTTCCTTTATTCTAGGATTACTGGTAGCAATATGGCTCGCCAAGGTATTCGCGTAGTATTTTGAAAATGTTTGTTCGTTGCACTCGTAGGGGTACTCCATCAAATAAGGCAATGCCTGTACTGCATACCACGCCGGATTAGACGTAATTTCTAATGTTAATTTATGATGTTTGAGTGTAAGCGAAGACACATTCTTCAATTTATCTAAGTTAAATGTCTTGGTCTGGTTACTACGAACCCACATTGGCATTGACTCGGTTACCATAGTGCGGTTTGTTAATACGGGCAACATGTTTTGCTCGCCATCGCTAAAATCGCCTGCTTTTGCAATAATCTTATATTGAACAGTTTGTAGACCATCGGGTATTTTTAATTGCCATGATACTTGTGTATTTCCCATAGAATCTACTTCAAAAGAGCTTTCACCAATAGGATGAGAAATTTCTTCTGTAGGAGTTTCAATTAAACGTGTCAAAATATCTAATCCGGTTTGAGCATCTACCAATTCTAATTTGGCCTGGCCAGAAAGTGTCTTGTCGGTTAAATTGGCAATTTTTGTACTGATAACAATTTCGTCTCCTTCACGTAAAAAACGAGGAGCATTTGGTATCACCATCAATTCTTTTTGAGTTACCGTACTCATATTTTTAGTTGTGCTCTCTAAATTTTTGGTGTGCGCTAAAAGTTGCAAATTCCATCGGGTCAAAGCCTCGGGAGTTGTAAAGCTAAAGGTTACATTACCCTCTTTATCCGTTTGTAATTGCGGAAAGAAAAAAGCAGTTTCTTGCAGATTTTTACGAATGGTCACAGCATCAAAATTTGTTGTTGCTTTGCTAGATGGCTGTTCATTTACGGAATTTTCAACCTGCACTTTTTCCGCCGCGATACCTGACCCTGTAATTACAACTTCATCTAAATTTGCTGAGTCTTCAATTACTTCTAGTTCCATTGGCGCAGCAGACCTTGACATTTTACGGGATTCATAAAACATACCGTAGCTACCAATTTGTAGTCCAAACCAATCGAATGTGTCAAAGCTTAATTCCGAATAGCCATCGCCACCATAACTTTGATAAGTATTGAAATTGCTTTGTGAAAAGCTATTAGAGGCACTTGTTCTATCTGAGGAGTAATACGTTGGTCGAGATAGCGGATTAAAATTCCAACTATGATATGCGAACTGGTCTAATGACGCATCATACATGCTTGCCAATAGCTCTGCCGATACTTTATCGCCTTTTGGTCCCTTTACTTTAAATGACCAAGTTTCATTTGTGCCTGGCGCTAATTTATCTCTAAACGTAAGGGTTTCAATTTCTAAATCACTATCTGGGTAGGGCACTTGAATATTTTGGCTTTGTGCCTGAAATGAATTATAAAATGCATAGCTGTAGTTAATGGCAAATCCCCCTAAATCTTTTTCAGTAACTGGTATGGTTATAATTTTTGAATTGTTATGGAGGTTAAGGAGCATTGAATCTATTACTTTATGGTCTTTTTCAATATGAACCATAATGTTGAGGTCTTTGGCATTCGATAAAAAGGTGATCTTTGCTTTGTCGCCTATCGAATACTCGTTTTTGTCCGTTTTAAATTGAAATAATTGATTATCGGCTAATTCTTCTTCATCTCCTGTTAGGGTAATAACTGCAACATCTTTTACAGCTTGACCGAATTTATCATTAGATTCAAGTTCCATTACATATTTGCCAGAATCCCAATTTTTAATTTTACCTAGCGATATTTCTGAGGCCTTACCGGTATCAAAAGTAGTTTTCCATACCATTTTACCTTTCTCCCAGTGTAGTGGATTGTCTTCATCCTTGTAAGCATCATGGGGGTACAACTCTTTAAATTCCTGTTTTGTAAATCCTGCATAATCTGGGGCCGGCCATGCTCTTGTACGCAATACATTATTGGGTGCCTGAAGCTTAAATAATTTTATTACACCAGTCGCAGCAACAGAGCCTCCATTTAAATTGGTGCTAAGGATGCTGAATTTAGCATCTTTTGTTTGCTTGTCAAGAACATCTGGTATCATCAAGTTTACATTCAGGGCATGATACCCTACGTAAACATTTGTTGTAGTGCTACGTGTTTCGCCGTTGACATCGGTTACATCTGCCGTAACTTCATAGTTGAACGTTGGTAGACTGCTTTTTTCAATGCTTGAATCGGGCAAGGCCTTAAATATAATTTCATAATTACCTGAGGTATCGGTAGTAGTTTCTCCATGCGTAATTTCTTGCGGAGTACTATTAAAATATGGTCGTGACCAATAATACCATCTTGGTAGGTTTACTATTCTTTTTACCCGGTACACTACTTTGGCATCTGATATAGCACTACCTGCATATGCTATTGCTTTACCAGAAAGGTTAATGCTATCATTGACTTTGTAAGTTTCCTTAATTGGATTGAAGGAAGTTTCAAATTTTGGACGCTTATATTCTTCAACAGAGAAGCTTGTATAGCCATCTATGTTGCTTTCATCTGAATAGATGTTAATAGAAAACATACCAGTAAGACTGCTTGCAGGGAGTATAAACTCTCCTGAAAACGAACCAAATTCATTGGTGACTAGCTCTTGGGTTCCTATCTCTTGTCCATTTACATCATGAAGTTCTACTTGTGCAATGGTTTTCTTTAATAAACTTGATTTTTCATTTTCCTGTTGTACCGCAATACCTTTGAAGTATACAGGTTGCCCTGGTCTATAAATACTACGGTCGGTAAAAAGAAAACAAGTGTTATTTACTGTGGCCGTGTTCTGAGAATAGTTTCTATTGATATAATAATCGCCAAAATAGGCTATTTCCTTATCTTTTTTAATGGTAATAGTAATACTACTTCTACTATCCTTAGTTTTTTTAATTACAAATTTACCTTGTGAGTCGGTTATAAAATTTTCACTTTTTGCAGGGGAATTGTAATTCTTGCGATAATTGAAAATTACTTCAGCACTTTCAATTGGCTTACCGTTATTACGGTTTATAACTTGATAGATTTGATGCGTTTCAGATAGGGTTTCACTAAGTGCAAAATCGGTTGCTTGTACGGTTTCGTAGCTGAAAAATGAGTCGCTGTTATCTTTAGATTGTACTACAATGGCATAATGACCATTTGACAATACTGGCATAGAAATTTCGGTGCTATGGGTTTGAAAATCGTTTTCAGTTTTCAGTGTTGAATTCCATGTAGTTTCTACAGGAAGACTTTTTAGAAAGGATAATTTTTTAGTTTCAGGATATAATTCGTTAAGTTTTTCTAATTCTTTTTTAGAAATTTTATAAGCTGTTAATTGAATAATCTCATAGTTCTTATAAGTTACTAATAACCTACCGATTGTATTTGTAGGAATGTGTTTCTCGGTCAATAATTGAATAAACGGCGTTTCAATTTGAGATTTAAGCGCTTGGCACTTTTCTGCTGCTCTACTTTTAGGAAAAGTAGCAATCATCTTATTACATAGTGCAATGGCTTCTTTCAGTTTCCATTGATGTTCTTTGTTGGTTTTTGGGTTGTAACTACCACCGATTTGTTGAAAACGATAGGCTATTTCATAAGTGTACAGTCCAGAAAGCGGACTGTTTTTAATGCTTTCTGCAGAGTTTTGTAACACTTCAATTAATAATTTATCCTTGTCAGCAAACGTTGCATATTGATGTGTAAAAAGTAAACGCTCAATATCTACTAACACTAACGGTCGTATATCTGCATTGCCAATATGAAAAGAAACCAACTGCTGGTAAATCTTCAAGGCTTTTGATTGCAGTGATGCGGTATTGTTGGATTCAGAATTAATAAAACTGAAGGAATACGCTTCACATAATAGGTCTGCATTGTCTATTTTGAAGGCGTCTAAGGGCTCTTGTATACTATTCTCACTAGTAGTGTAAAAGCTTAACGAAGTATGCGCTAAAAGGTCGAATAACGTAGGCCTAAATTCTGAAGACTTTTCTTCGACCTGTAAGATTGTATTATAATTAGAAACCGGTATTTTCTGTATAGCTTCAGGGTTGTCTAATGAGGCTTGAAAATGAAAATCAATTTCTTGAAAAAGGGTATTTAGGTCCCAAGTTCTAAAATCAATTTGGTCTACTTTAGTTTCAGTGGAGGTACGATCATAAAACCTATATCTATTTTGCTGAAAATATTGCCAATAGATATTAGCCAAGTAATTGTGTAGTATGTTTTTCGATGCACCTTCTGCAATCGCTATCTCAGTTTTAAAATCATTAACGATATTTAATTCAGCGTCTTCTTCTAAAAGCAAGACGAATTTTGATTTATAGAGAAGTGATTTTATGATTTGAGTTTCATTATTTTCGAGACGCGCTTTTTTTGATATGGTTTCAATCAGCTTTAATGCTGATTTAGACAAATCTTCATTCTCAAATTTTTCAACTTGTTCCCAAAGAGACTCAAATGAATCGTTTTGTTGTGCATTTCCGAATTGTGCAAACATGAATATACTGAGAATTAAATGTAGCTTTTTCATAGTAGTAAAATTACAATACAAAACTGTGCCAATTAAATATTTGAAACAATGAAAAATTAGGGAATGCTACTTTTCAGTTAGTAATAGGGGTGTATTCTTCTACTAATGTTTCAAAACCATTTGAGGGATACTGTTTAAGAATGATGTAAGAAACAAGACAGCAATTACATATTTAGTCTGCGTGTTCTTATGCTACTGAAGTATTGGGCTTATGTTCAATTTTGAAGTTGCATGAATTTGCGATAAAACACATTTTATTTGCTTCTTCATGTAATTGGTTTGCTTTTGTTGTCATATTTAAATTCGTGATCACTACGTTAGGATGCAGTGTAACTTTAGTAAATTTTCCACTCCCATTCTCGGTTTCTTCCATAATCCCAGTTGCATAATCTACATACGAAGTAACTACTATTTTATGAACAGAACATAAATGTAAATACCATAACATATGGCAAGCCGATATTGAGGAAAGAAAAAGGTCTTCAGGATTATATCTTGTTTTATCTCCAAGAAAAGATGGGTCAGATGAACCTTTTATTTCGCCATATTTTCCTTTTGCAATAATCGTATGATTTCGGTTATATGATTTATAGTCGAGGGTACCTTTGCCCTCATTACCGGTCCATTCTGTTTTTACTTCGTAATTGTGTTTTTTCATTGCATTTCATAAAAGTATTTCCCATTTTAAAAGTACTAAATGTCTAAAAACTTTTCTAAGGGTTTAAATGTTACCATTTTGCCATGTAATGGGTTTATAGATTAGACCCAATTATATATTAAATAGTTTTATTTTGGTTTATTAAGAAAAGAAAGACAGCACTTAAATCATTCTATAATTTCGTAATCGATGCTTAGTTTACGCAACGCTCTTAAAGCAGAACCAGAGTTTTTATCTTCCACATCAATAGCTACAGCGTCACCTTCTAAAAGTATTTCGGTAAGCTCATTTGCTAAAGAACCATCAATATTCAATGAAATTTCTGAAATACATTGCGATATTGCTCTTCTATCTGGCCTCTGTGCATCACATGTCAATAAGTTTAATTTCATAATAGTGGTTTATTATTGCAATATACGGGGTAAAAACTTTTTAGGAGACTGAAATTGCCTTTCGGGCCCGATAGTATTTTTTGAAATAAAATTTTGCTACCATTTGCCCAGTGCCTAGTATTTATTATAATTAGGCTTTATTCAGGTTGAGGTTTATGATAGGTATCATTACCATCTGTTAACCATTCTAAGGTGAGACGAACAAACACATTATCTTGATAATTATCCTTTTCAAAAAATAAACCAACATCACCATTAGAAAGTATACTCATTGAAGAATATGCAGAACTTCCAGTATAGATAGTTTTCCCATCTGTCCAACTTTTTCCTTCGTCATAGCTAATTCGTATTGTCATATTACTTCGTTCATCTTTCATTTTTGCATTTGAAAAAAGAATTCTGTTTTTATCAGCACCTTCTTCAATAGACGTATATCTAATAATACTAGCATTACAGCCTGGGTCAATAAGGGTAAAATCGGGTTTAGAAACCCATGTTGTGCCCTCATCTGTTGACGTATGAACAAACCTGTGCCCTTTTCCATTTACACGACTATTTATCATCCATGTACCATCTGCTAACTCGATTATTTTTGATTCATCACCTGGTATAATGGGAGTGTCAATTAAATGCCAACTCTCGCCTTGGTCATCACTAACAAAAAGATGAAGACCACTTTTTAAGTCGACCAGGGTATGTAATAATTTACCATTGGTGGTTTGTATACCCCGCCCTGAAGTAATAAACTTAAAATCATTATGCCATTCGGGCTTTGAGATTTGTGACGTTATATCGACTGGTGAACTCCATGTTTTTCCATTATCTATGCTCTTAGTTACTTTTAGATAGTAGATATCTTTTTCATGGTCTAAATCCATAAAATTAAAGAACATAAAAATTGTTCCTGTGAGGTTATCTACTATCATAGATGGGTCTGAAGCAGATATGCCTAAGGGATAATCAACTACGGTTTCAATTTCTGTCCAAGATTCGCCATTGTCAGCACTTCGGCGAATAACAATGTTAATATCCTTACTCAATTTTAAGTCGCCACAAGAGGGTACTCTTTCATCAATGGCTGCAACCAAATCTCCATTTGGTGCGGTAATCATCGCAGGAATTCTATAGCATGATACACCAGACTGCATTGTAGTATTAAATAAAGCCTTAAAATTAAGGGCTTCATTATCAGAATGTGTTTTTTTATTCTGTGAGTATACCACTAAAGAGGTCCAAGAAAAAAGTAGTGTTAGTAATATTTTCATTTTGAATACTGAGTTTTAATATTTGCTAACGGTTAAGCTAGGATTTTTTTTGTTCATCTGCTTGACGGAGGGTGGTTCTGTACGGGTGGCTAAAGCTTATTTCCCTTCCGATGGTACCTTTTCGGTACGGGCGGGTTTTGTTTTATTTTTTCTTGTCCAAAGCTAAATCCATAAGATTTAGCGAAATTATAAATATACACAGACCTTTCAGTTAAGGCCTAAAGTCCGCATTACATTTAGGCTCCGTTACCTGTCGTTTTTCTTTTCTGAATGTTCAGTCAGTTCCAGATTCGTTTTACTACCGTCAATATTTGTATAGTTCAATTTCACAAATCCATATTTAAGGTTAAAATAGGCGGTCAGTTCTGTTTCTCCTATTCGGCTTTTGGCCTTGGATTCGATTACGAAACATTCGATTTCTCCCAAGTCCGTTTTTAAAGTACGTTTGTCCGTGATTTCATATTTGTACTCATTTTCAATTTGACCTTCCCACATTTTCCAACGTCCGTCTGCCCAATGGTCTCCAATCCCCAAATTCCAAGTCCATTTGGTCCCTATTTTGTATGGAGCTTTTATATATGGAAATGGATTTAGCTCTAAAATTTCAAAATATTTATCACGAGGTGGATGAATCCAAACATTTGCCTCATTTTCAATAGCTCCTGACATAGAATAACCTTTGTTGTTACCGATTTTGTAAACTAAAGCGGTTTGGTTGTAATCAGGAATATGGTCTGCCATTGGATTCCCATTTGCTACTTCAATGATTACAGATTTTATTGTCGTTGAATCTGTATTTTCGAATTCCACGAACTCCCAACCGCTGTTGTCATTAATGACCTTGAAAAACTTGATTTCTCCCGTTGGAGTTACGTGTTCGAAATTGTATTTAAAACTATTGCCTATTTTATAGATAGTATTGTTGTAGTTGTATTTGTTTTCATCGACGATTGTTGAATCAAATTTCTCCACTAAAATTCCATCGTCGTCCGCAATCAATTCATAATTTTTTTCCACTAGTTTATTTTTTGATTGGCAGTATGCAAAAGTTACGAAAAGTGAAAAAATTAAAATGTTCGTCAATTTCATAATTTTGTTTTTAAATGTCACGTCCTAAAATACGGCTACAGATTAATATTAGTTT
>TARA_R110002074_G_scaffold196056_2_pt1 | contig 21386 bp, 26 predicted proteins | sample TARA_R110002074 | Tara Oceans TARA_R110002074 (sample SAMEA4397215) | marine metagenome | biome: Polar Biome; feature: [MIX] marine epipelagic wind mixed layer (ENVO:01000061); material: water (ENVO:00002006), including particulate matter (ENVO:01000060) such as... | depth 10-100 m | reverse complement strand
TTTTTAAATCATTTTGTTATATGGTTATAACCTTTCGGAATAAGCGAACGAAAAAAAGGACCCGAAGGTCCCTTGATTTAAATATACTTACGATTATCTAACTGCTCTTTAGAGCGTAATAATTTATACGCTATAAAGTGAGGTGATGTACCCTTAGGGTATTCACATCCCATTAATTCTGCTGATCGCAGAAACTTAGCATATTGAGCCTGACGTGCGTTATTTGCTTTACGCCTTTTATCATACTTATATTTTGCTATCTTTATCCTACGTACTAAATCCTTCATGGTCTAATTGTCCTCCGTTAATTAATATTTTACGGGGACGCAATTCTTCTGGTACAACATACTCTAAATGAATTACTAGTATGCCATCTTGAAGCGCTGCTCCAGTGACCTCAACGTGTTCCGATAGACGGAAAGTGCGTGAGAATCTTTTAGAGCTAATACCTTTGTGAATGTAGTCTACTACGCCTTCTTCAGGTTCCGTAGAATCCCCACTGATATTTAAGAATCCGTCTTTAACTTCAATGTCAATTTGCGATTCTTTAAAGCCAGCAACCGCAACTTGAATTGTAAATTCGGTTTCTGATTCTTTAATAACGTTATGAGGTGGATAACCTGAGTTGGCTTTGGAATGAACGCGTTCTAATTCATTGAATAGATGATCAAATCCGATAAAGCCGGCGCGGGGGTACTGTAATCTTGTTGCATTAGTCATAGTGTTGCCTCCAATTAAGCAAGGTAAATTATAGTGGCCAGAGTGTTCTGCACCACGAAATCTATTTATATGACTTATGTATCGGACTTAGACTTAATTTCGGATTTAATCCATTTAATTGCGGTTTTGTTTTCAGGCTTCGCTTTTGAAAATTTAGCCATTTCTCTATATGCTCGAGTAGTCTCTGAATCGTAATCCTTACCTTCAGAATTATCCACGACTATGAACCTCTTCTTTCCAAACAGGGTCTGGAAAGCACCAATATTCTTTTGAACCGTAGTCCAATATTGTTCTACCTCTACTGGAGGCAACGTACGTGGACGTTTAGTATTACGATCTTGTGCAGTCTCAAGGTCAGTATTGACAAAGATCATGGCAACATCATATCCAAGCTTCTTTAATGCTTTAGCTTGAAACTTAAGTTTACCTATATCCTTGCCAGTACCATCAATGACAAGACCAAGCCGTCCTTGAATATATCGCTGTTGCTTTGTACCTGTAAGAGCTTTAGCTTTATTACGGATCTCTTGGCCTTGTACTGAGAAGATATTATCTGGAGTTGTTTCCAATCCAGCCTTTGCCATAGCAGCTTCAAATGCATCATCGGAATTCACTATCTTAAACCCAAGGGAAGTTAATCCGGTTTTGCCTACAATAAAAGATTTACCAGAGCCAGGACCACCAGCTAAAAATACCGCCTTAAAAATAGCAGGATCATTTACGCCTTCGGTAATGTCTAAGTAATCTTTAAATGTATTCATTTTAATTGGAGCCTATATTATACTTTGGACAAAGTTCCCATTCAGATTTCTCTTTATATGAGATAATTTTAATTTGCTTTAACGGCGCGGTATTCAGTGTTTGACTAGTATCAACTATATCTAGTAAACCCCAATCGCCTAATAGAGTAGTAATAGTATTACGTCTCTCTAAATCGTTAGAATTTAAGTTTGATCCCTTACCATCCAATAAAAACAATTCCTTAAAGTGTACTATAAAGTACCTTCCTTGTTTATGTAATATATGACATGACTGAAATAATTTCTTATCCATGGAAGATGCTACACCTATCCGTGTCAATGTCTCTTTTACTTTTAGAAAATCGTCTGGTTCGTTAAGTGTTATCTCCAACATATGAGCTGGAGTCCATTCTATATGTTCAACATTATTATTGTTTTCCACCGTGATTCATCCTATCTTTCAATATACTCAATTGATCTTTGTTTAATATATTCAAAGCTTCTTCTGCTCGAGCAGTGTTGTATCCATAAGCACTTTTTAATAAGTCTATGTCTTTACTAGAAGAGGCTTTATGCCATTTAGAAAAACGTTTCCGTTTTCTAATCGTATTTATACAAAAATCAAACTGAAGTCGGTGGTCGATATTATGGTGGATGTTCATCTCATTAGCAATAAGAACTGTGTCATTAAAGTAAGACAACGACCGATTAACCATAAACGGCACATAATCTTTCTCAGCAAGGTCATCTACCATTATATCGGCTTTGCTATAGTTCACTGCATTTACATAATCAAAAGGATTCATATTTTACTCGTTAAGTAGTTGTGGCGATCCAGCTTGTAGAGCCCAGTCTTCGGCGATATTCTCTACCTGTCCGACACTCATTCCTGCATGCATTACCCGCTTACTTAAACGAAACATTGAATCACGATAGTCAATATAGTAATCGCCGTTAATAATACGCTTAACTTGTGCGGTTTGTCCTTCTCTAAAGTATTCGGATATTACAATGCTTTCCTCTATACTCATAACTTATACTCCTATGAAATTGCCTGAATTAATACCTGAAGGCGTAAGACGTCTAATGCGATATCATAACGTGGGTCATGTACTACTACGTCTTTCCAATCAACAGAGTCAGGCACAAAACTGTTAGATATATTACTACCATACGATAGACCGTCAATCATTGAACGTGTATCTCTAATTGACCACCATGGATATGGTGAAGGCTTATTCATGATTTTACACATTGTTTCTGTAATAATAGGATCGAATGTGTTGCCACGAGTATATACAGCAGCTTCAGTGGTATATATGCTTGCCAATACATCTGGCATTTCAGTAATAGAAACATCAGTTGAATAAGCCTTTAACTGAGACCTTTGTGCCTCTTTAGACTGCGTCTTCCACCAATCAAGTGTGGAAGCTTCAATCACACGTTTATATACTTTGACCTGCTCATTGACGTCAAACTTAACATATGTGGATCCATCTACAATCTCGTTTAGAGTATATGGATTACTAATAAAGCGGTCTGTATCAAAAGCGAATACCGCCATTGATAATACTGGACAATTGACTACGTCTTGACCTAGGGTCTCATAGTCATAAATCATTGAATTAATCATTTCCATTCACTATTTGCCATAATCTCTGTGAGACATGCGGCAGTATTAAGTTCATGATCTGCGACAAAAGCATTTTTATACTGATAGTCTGCAAGGATTAGAATGATTTGTGGAACACTATTAGAGGTAAGTTTGCTAGTCATCGTGTCATATATTTTACGAAATAACACATGTGGTTCTGTATCAGAGTTCTCACCGACCCACTTACGCATCTTATTAAAGTCTTTATCTTTAAGATGTTTGACTAGTTCCGTGAATGAATCATCTGACATGTTACTTAGAATACCAGCATCAATTGTACCTGAGGTACTATAACGTTGACACTCATTAATAACACGACGCCAATCAGGCGCATGAGTCATAATAAGATTAGCAATAACCTTCTTATCGTATGTGACACCTTCTTCGGTTAGAATACGTTCAAGACGTTTCATAAAGGCTGCAGATAGGTATGCAAGTGCCTTCTTTGAAGTATTGAATTCGTATATAGAACAACGAGAATGGAGTGGTGTTATAATACGATTCTTAAAGTTACATGTTAGGATGAAACGACAGTTACTAGAGAACTCTTCCATGAATCCACGAAGTGCTGGTTGAGTACTTTGAGCATTTAAGTAATCTGCTTCATCAAGGATGACAACTTTTAGTCCGCCTTGAAGTGATACAGTACTTGCAAATTGTTTAATAGTCGTACGAAGTGTATCAATGTTTCCTGATTCAGAAGCGTTGATAATGATATAGTCTAGATCTAGACTGTGGCAAATAGCACGAGCAATAGTAGTCTTACCTACACCTGCCGTACCTGAAAGAAGCATGTTTGGAACATTACCACTCTTTGCGATTTCAGAGAAGGTCTGAGATAGATCTTCACTTAGGATACATTCGTCAATAGTTTGTGGACGGTATTTCTCCACCCATAACATATCTGCTTTATTCATTCACTACTCCATAATATATTGGTGTACCTATTATAACATAGATACACCATTTTGTACACAACTATTTTACGCCTCTGCAGAGAATAAAGCTTCATATAAAGTTTCAACATCATCTGCTACTTCAGTAGTTTCAGCAATGTTTTGCTTATGGTATGCCGATGCAACCTTTTTAAGATACTTCTTAGGAAGATCAAACTTGTCGGATAAGTCATCAATTGTTTCTTTGATGTAATCACGTTCACCTTCAGTACGTACCATTGAGTTAGAAATTTCTTTCATAGCTGAACGGATTGCTTGACGGTCTGTAGGAGAAGATGGGATAATTAAATTGTTCATAATATAGATCTCTTAGATATTAAATTTAGATGATTTTTCAAGTGCTACCCAATAGGTTAATTGGTCAGCGGTGTTTTCAAACTTAGAAATTAGTTTAGACGATATAGATACTTTATAGTCCCCTTGTACGAATTTGAAGTTATTGATGTTAAATACTAACTCAAAGTCATTGTCATACTCAAGGTCTGATTCAACGTCTAGTTTATACGAGTTAGCGGTTTTGTTGGCAATATCAGTAGATAATAATGTCAACGACGAACTTCCGGATGTACCTTTAACTACAATATCAGTAGTACCAAGAACAGCAGAAGATTTGCGTAATGAATTTAAGTCTTCATTACTTAGTACAAACTCAACTTCGGTGGAAGGCATCTTAATGTCTTTCGAAGGTGATGTGAGTATGGATGTGTCAGAGAAGAAGTACTTAATAGACTGCCGTCCCTGATTAATAGTAACATATTTCATGTCTTCATTAAAAATGAATTCAGGATCTTCAAACATACCAATAACATTTAAGAACTCATTCAGATCATAGATTCCGAATCCGTGTTCAAATGTTTCAGTTATATCTGCAGAACTAAGAATGTTCTTAGCATTTGACATGGTTTTAACCGTGCTGCCTTCGCTGAATACTATGTTTGAATTAATCGAACTAAAGTTTTTTAGAATCGATAACGTCTTACTGGATAATTTCATTGGTACTTCCTTTATAATGTAACTTGATTATGATACTATTATATCACGATTTGAGTGCACTGTACACCTTTTTTTCATTTAATTTTACTAAAATTGCGATCTTTTATAAATTCGATCTTACTACGGAACTTACTTTCTAATATCTCGCCCTTATGTGAAATGACGAACACATTGGTTCCTTCATCTAACGTATTAAGAATTTTCATTAGATTTTCTACACCATCGTGGTCCATGGATGAATCAAATGTCTCATCAAGGATCAATAGGTTTGTATTAGTAGAATTCTTCATACGTGCAATCTGACGCCATGTGAACATTAATGCCAAATCGATACGTGTCTTTTCACCTTCTGAAAACGACTCATATGAGAAGTTATCCCTATGGCGTGAACGAATACTCTCGTCAAAGTTTTCATCTAGATTGAATGATACAAAGAAATCAAGAATCTGTAGGTAACTATTGATAAGTTTATTCATTACAGGCAAATATTCTTTAATGACCTTAGTCTTAATACCTGTATCTTTTAGCATTTCTGCAATAACAATAGCGTATGAGATCTCCTCATTGATCTGATACTTACGATCAGCAAGCTGTATTTTAGTGTCTTGCAGTTCAGTTAGTTCAATCTTTGCTTTATCAATATCGCTATTACTTGCCGTACTATTAAGGATTTCTTCTTCAAGTGTTGCGATATTACTATCGACGTTATTAATATTAGTTTCAGTAAGTTTAAGCGTCATCTTTATATCACGCTTCTGCTTTAACTTATCACTAATAATTTCAATAGTATCTAATACTTCGTTGAATTCAGAATCAATATTCTTCTTCGTATCCAACTTAGTCTTAGCTATATTATTAATGTCATCGATCTTAGACTTACGTAATGATTCATCTATCGTCTGCGTACAAGAAGGGCACTCGTCATTTGATGAATAAAATTTAGATTCATTCATTAGAACCTTTAATTCGGTATTTAATGTATGCTGATCCATACTAAGACTAGTCTTTCTATCAGAAATTGAGCTTAAACTTGATTCAGTAATGGCATCTAATTGATCTAATAATTCATTAAGCTCATTCTTTTCAGAAGAATAATTTGCCTTCTCACCTTTAAACTTTGTAATAGATTCACGTTTAGTTTCTGCGATACTCTCAGAAGCCTTTGCCATATCCTTAATATACTTTGATTGCATATCAATCTTTGAGGTCTGTAAAGTAATCTCTTGAGTGATAGACTTATAGTCTTCTTTAATGCGTGCAGAGTTTTCTTTAAGAATACTATTCATCTTAGAGAATATATTAATGTCTAATAGATCCTCAATTACTTCACGTCTATACGACGATTTAAGCTGCATGAAAGGCACAAAGGAAGATGATCCTAATACTACAATCTGATGGAAAGACTTATGGTTTAGCTTTAATATATTCTGCTCAAGATACTTTTGATAATCACGTGTTGTTGAACTCTGATTAATCATATGGCCATTCTGCCATATCTCAAATATACCTGGTCTAATACCACGTTTGATCTCAAACTTATGATTACCGATATCGAACTTAACCGTAACCTCACAGTTCTTCATATTAATGGAGTTAAGCAATGCAGGTTTATTAATGTCACGATGAGGTTTGCCAAACAAACCAAATGAAATGGCGTCTAATATGGTAGACTTACCTGCACCATTTGCACCAACAATAAGAGTAGTAGGACTGCGATCTAACTGTATCAGTGTAGGCGTATCACCAGTTGATAGAAAATTGCGGTATTCTATAGACTTAAAGATTATCATGTAATTTCCATATTTGAAGCTTCTGTGTACAAAGTTTTAATAATACCCTTGATACGATCTTTATTCAATTCGGTATCAACCGCATCAACATAATCATTGAGTAATGTGGCGGTATCTTCAACAGAGACGCTTTCATCGTCAACGTTTTCACCCATGAATTCATCGAATGTTTCTGCAATCTTTAGTTCATGCGGGTTATGCGAATTGACTTCATCTACAAACTTATCGAATAGGTATGCATCACTCTTCTCGGAAACAATGATTTTAACGAACTTATCAGTAATGACACTAAGGTCAGCGTCACATCCATTATTCCACTCTAACTTATGGAACATTCTATGTGGGTTTAATACTGGAGTAAGTTCAAGGGTTTCAGTGTCTAATATGTGGAAATACTTAGGATCATCTGCGTCATTCCAATAGAATTCCATCTGAGAACCTAGGTAATGGATGTTATCCCGACTAGATTTAGTATGATAATGACCACTTAATACAGTATCAAAGTGAGAGAATAGGTCAGCATTCATACCAGTATGACTCTTTACGCCTCTCATCATCTCAAAGTTATTCAATTCTAAGTGTGCACCAATGACTTTAGCCTTACAAGACTTAATCCATTTAGTATATTCAACATAGTTTTGGCTGTTAATCCATGGAACAAGTGCCATACGCAACGAACCATATTTCATTACAGTCGGCTTCATAACGATATTAACATTATTAATGTAATACCCTAAGAGTTCCTTTAATGAATTTAGTTCGTTAGTGTTCTTGTAATATACATCATGATTGCCTGGAATAATATCCATCATCATACCATTCTTCTTTAACGGATCAAGGAAGATTTCTCTATTATGGTTTAATGCTTTAAAATTAACAAACTTGCGATGATCATAATAATCACCGAGATGCAGTACTTGCTTGATATTGTGTTCTACACAATAGGGAAAGAAAACGTCCGAATAGAACGTTTCTTGGTATTTAAGAAACACATCTGAGGAGTTGCGAATTCCACAGTGTGTATCATTAAGGATTGCTATCTTCAACTTAGAGCCTCATCAATATAGTATGTACCATTATAACATAGTACGGTCAATTTGTACATATTTATTTACGCATATTGTGCTTCTTTTTTCAAAGGATTTGCCGGATCTACATTTAAGTATTTTCCCCACTCAGCATAGAAGTGGCGCATGCCAACTTCGTCATGAATAGTATTATTTTCATGTCTGCCGTGTAGTATATTCCTTCGTTCAGTGCCAGGAGCCATGGCTACACCTTGACCTGTAACAGCCAATAAGTCTTCGTGCAAGTTACGTCCGAATGGTCCCCATATAGTATTATGATGATCTATTCGTTTCTGACGATCTTCAGCAGAATCACTTAATAGACCATATCCACGGAACTCAATTAATACGCTATCTGGTCCTAATGGTGTAATACTATCTGTGCGGTATGCAGAGCCTCGAAGGTTAAAGTTATATCCTGGAAATAAGTCTACCATATACCATTGGTTAGGAGGAACACCAGGAAAACTTAATGCACCACGATCTCCTGCACCTTCAAACTTATCGTACTGTACCTCAAAGCTACCTACGTTTACATGTCCGTTATTAAATCCTGTACAAGGACGGGCAAAGTAAGCATCGTTAAAGCCAGTAATGCGATTGAAGTAATGCAAATAGTCATGGTAAAACTCACTATTAGTATCATGCCATAATTTATAATTTGTGGGAATAATTGCTTTATGATAATGGAATACCTCCAGCTCTTCTGTGTCAATAGCCTCAGCAATGCAATCAAATGAACCATCTGTCCATTGCTCTACGTCCATGGTCGGGTTTGGATTTAATGTTGTCCATACCATACCACCATATTTTACTTCTGAATGTAATTCTTTAGCAGTGTGAGTTATTGTAAGGTCTATATTACCGGCCACACCCTTAATGCCTGGATTGATATAACATCCAATGCGATCGCCTAGATTTATTATAATAATATTTCTAAAGGCAATTTGTGATGTTCGGTAATCGCCTGTATTCTTTATTTCACTCTTATGAATGATAGGTATCCAAACTTTAGCAAATATCTCTTTAATTTCTGCTTCGTAAATTTCCTGAGAACTATAGCATTCACTGCTAATATGTTCTACCGATGGTTCTGCTAACCAGTTTGCATGATTGCGTGATGCCATTACGCTCTCCTATGTCTAATTACTTTCTGATTCCATAAACTTGCCAAGATTCTTTTGTTGTGACAATATTTTATGTTTGACATGCAACTGTTCAGGCTCTTTACTGTTAGTCTCTTTTTCCCTAATCTTATCGTAATTAGTTCTGAGCTCTTCAATAAAGGCCGTGTCATAGTCGCCATTATTGTCTGCAGTAACAAACTCATCAAATCCTGACATTTCAATATATTTAAATTTGATATCGTGCTGACGTTTTTCTTTAGCAATCCGCCGTAGGAATGCAAACCAAGAGATTTGTGTAAAATATGCAAAGGCATTAGGCTTACCTGTACGTGTTGCAGCTTCAATATTATAATTCTTAATTGCCTTAAGACAGTTTTCAACTGCATCCATTACCATTTCATCCCTATAGGAGTATCTAATGAAATTGGATTTGTGAGATAGTCCTTCAGAAATTTTCATGAAGCAAGATGCAATGTAATCAGTTACCTTTGGAAATTGTTCTTCTGCAGCTTCGGCATCATTAACGGTTTTAACGTAGGCCACAACTGCTTCTGAGAATTCCCTATTGTTAACGTAATGTTCTCTTTCTTTAGGTTTCATAATTTAAATCTCTTTATTAATTATATAATATATTATATCACGTTTTTAGTCATTTGTACAATTCATCAAATGAATAGGCACTATACGTAAATGTTTGTGTACTTATTCCTCTAACTGTGATATAATAAGACTGTAGTCTGCTGAGGGGTAGAATACAATATTGGTGGTACTTTAAAAGCTAAAGCTTTACTTCGTATATTTGGTATTTAAACTTCTCTTTAGAATACATTTTTACTCTCTCTGCACCATGGCTAAGAGTATAGTTCTTTCTAGACTTAAAGTGCAAATCATCAGTTACGTCGAATAAGAAGGTATCTGTGCCGTCATCAGACTTACGTAGTCCACGTCCAACACTCTGTAATACTCTTATCTGACTCTTACTTGGAGAAGCAAATATAATATTATGGATGTTACGTATATTTATACCTGTAGAAAATACACCATATGAAGCAACAATAATAGCATTCTTTTGTTTCTCTGTTACTTCTCTTATTGACTCACGGTCATCAACACCAGTCGCACCAGATACAAAGAATACCATTCTCTTCTCATGTGCTGCTTGTTCTATTAATTTATGCAATACCTTACCATGCTTATCCACATATTGAAATAATACTAATGTATTGCCATCCTGATCTATTGCAAGATTCTTAATAAAGTTATTACGTTTATCGTGTCTAACAATATAGTCCATCTCTTCGGCATAAGTCTTCTTACCAAATGCTTTGCACTCAGCTTCAGCATACTTCATGATTAGCATTTGAATATCAAGCTTAGCTATATCGTCATTATCCATCAAGCTTTTAGTAGTGGTTACTTGCTTAATAGGACCAAATAAACCTTGAAGTGTCAACGCATTTGTTTCCATGCCATCTAATGTGCCTGTGGTACCAATACGATATTCAGCATTATATAGTTTAGTCATGATAGCAGTAAGTGATTTAGCTTTAAATTGATGTGCCTCATCGCCAATAACCATACCAAAGTCTTCAAACCAGCCAGCACGTAACTTATATATTGATTGCCACGTTGTTATTACGACTCTTTCAGAGAACTTTTCTTTCTCTTTGCCCGAATATATCTTATGAGAAGGATAGTATTCACCATTATAATCAGAGAAATCAGAAGCTAATTGTTCTACTAAAGACGTAGTAGGTACAATAATTAATATGTTCTTATCACGGTTATCTATGTACCAACGCAATAGTTTATATATTATTAACGACTTTCCTGATGCCGTAGGCGAAAGCAATAAGGCTTTTTTTCGTTCTAATGCATGTTGGAAGGCTGCAATCTGATAATCCCTTGCCACAATTTGATTGACACCAGCCCTTAGGTTTAAGCTTTGTGCGTATTCAACACACTCTTCAATAGGTATATTTTCATATGAATCAGGACGTCCATAATAATCAGAATCAATACATTCTATTGTGTACTTTCTAGCTGCAGCAAATTCTAGAACATACTCATATAGACCTGCATATAATTCTCTTGTTCTAGAGTTAAACAACCGGATCTTACCATCCCACATTTTATTCTTATAGGCTGGAGTAAACTTATAGTTGGGTACAAAGAATGTGAAATGATCTACCAATTCATTGGCAATACTATAATCACATTCTATGTTAATGTACACGTAATTCTTGTTATTAATAACTATGTCTGATGTCATATTAGGCTCCGCTAACGAATTGTCTCCATTTAATCATATTACCAATATTCTGATGTCTCCATTGAATATTACTCATGATCTCCTTTAATGTATCTACTAATGCTTTGCGATATTCTATTTGCATAGTAACTTTTTGAATATCTTCGTCGGCATTATAGTAGTAATCCATATCTCCCTTCAGTACTTTCATACCATGGAATGGATCATATTCCCATCCTTCGGCTTCTATTTGTTCGGCGGTCATTTTGCCGTTGTAGTATAGCCACTTTAACTTGAGTAAAGATTGTAGGGATTGCTCTTTGCTTTTTAAATGCAGCTTAGCTGTCATATACTTGGACAAGTACTTTGAGTGCAGCTTAGCGGAATCGCGAGACGCATCATCTAATGCCATCTCGTTAATTTCTGAGTCAATTGTCCATTCACTTAATACATCATCTAAATTCATTATATAATATTCTCTAATTTATTCGAAAAAGAACTCTGAGTATCTAAAAGAAACATCGAAAGTTAGGTATTCTTCTGCTTGTGTGGTAAATGCTAAACCACCAATGTTTGTAGGAAATGCATCTTTATATCTAATAGTTTTAGTCAAATTACTATGAGATGAAAGAACTTGCAAAGTTAAATCTTTCACTACTGATTCCTGAGATGTAACAACGCTTTTAAGCCAATCAACCATTTCAGTATATGAGGTCATGTTCTCGTCGATAATAATTGATACTGTTAATGTACCATAACTTACTGCATCACCAGGTATAAAACTATTAAGTCCAGGAATGTTCAATGTACCTTCACCAACAAATACGTCTGGATGAGATACAGCAGAACAAAAATACTCTGTATTTGGATATAAGGTACTATCTATAACTAATCTAAATCCTGTTGGATTCAAATAGTTTTTATTTGTTGTTAGTGTTGCCATATTACATTCTCCTATACGTCTATTTATACGTATAAAAAAAGGGAGTCTTTCGACTCCCCTAAGAATGCTAAATTATAATTATTATTATTATATTAGCATTATTTTGAACTATATGATTACAGGTTAGTAACCAAAGAAGTTCTGTAGTACACGTTAGAGTTAGCAGTTAAGCTAGTGAATGGGTTAGCAACCATTCCGTAACGTGACTTAAATCCAATCTTAGGTTGGAATGTAGCTGCATCAGATGCACGCATCATGGTCAATGGAACGTATGGGCAGTAGAAGATACCAGCGTCATAAGCGTTTGAACCCTTATAACCAACAGTGATATAGTCTGCAGCAGCATATGGATCAACATAAACCTTCATCTTACCACCGATAACACCAGCAAAAGTATTGCCAGCAGCATCAACGTTTAAGCCAGCTTGCAAAGCAGGAGTGTAATCTAAAGTACCAGCAGCTGCTAAAGAAGAAGCAACGTCAGCTGAACAGATTAGGAAGTTACCCTTACCACGACGAGTAGAGATTGCAATGCCATTAGCTTCGCGCTCGATGATGTGATGTAAAGCCTTGAAACGCTCAACATTCCAACGACCATCTAGGTCACCAGTAGTTGCAGTAGCATCGATAGTACGAACGGTAGTTGCCAAAGTACCAATGGTACCAGGTTGTGCAGCAACGTTAATAGTATGGACCATCTCACGGTTCATTTCAGCAAGAATTTCTGTGCTCAAGATGTTAGCAAGTTCAGATTCAGCAGATAGGCCGTGAACAGCTTTAAGGTCTTGTGCAAGTTCCATTGAGTAAGAAGCGGCCAAAGCACGTGTCTTAGCAGTTACGGAAGTCTTGTCGATTGAGAATGCCATTTCAGCAGGAGTGATAGCTTCACCAGCTGCAGTAGACATACCAATGCCAGCAGGGTGAGCACCAGCACCAGAGAAATCGGTATCAGGTTCTGCAAGACCAAGAGCTTCTGTTCCAGCTTGGTTAGTGTAGTGTGACTTCATTGCGAAGATCAAACCAGTAGGACCAGACATTGGCTGAACACCAGCAACGTCAAATGCCATCAAGTTAGGCATTGCACGACGAACTAAAGAGATCAATACGGGATCAAAGTTGTCAACGCCAGCCGCGAGGGTAGTAGTTTCGTTTACACCACCGAAAGAAGTAGCTGCGCGCTCTTCGATCAATGCTTTTTCTTGGTTTTCTAAAACTTGTGCAACAACTGCACGTTTATGGCTATCGCCAATTTTTGAAGCTTCATCGCTGTTTAGAACGGGAGCCCATTTTTCTTGTAAAGTAGTCATTGAATATTCCTCTAGACTGTGTCTTATTGTGATTGTTTCATTGCATTAACATAACGCTGCATTGATACAGAGATTTCAACTTCTTCAGTCTCATCAGTAATATCTTCTACAGAATCAGTCATAACTTCAAGCTTAGCTTCTTTGAAATACGCTTCTTTAATAGTAGAAACTTTCTCAGAGAATTGCTCAACCGAATCAAAATCGATGTCCTTAGTCAGGTCACGAAGTTTTTCTGAATCGTTAGCTGTAAGACCTTCAGAGATAGCAGTAAATTGTGCTGCACGCTCTAATGAATCATTAGCTTTCTTAAGTTCGATTGACTTATCGACAGCTTCAGAAAGCTGCTCTTCAAGTTCATCTGTCTTATTAACGATCTCATCGAACATATCTTCTTTGCCAGCTGGCACTTCAATATAATGCTCTTTGAATGTAGTTTGGAGAGCTGACATAAAGTTCTCTGCGATTTCAGTACGAATACCTTTTTCAACAGCCAACTTATTATCTTCCATCCAATTTTCAACGACATACGTTAGGTAGTCATTAATCTTGCTAGTTAGATCTTCACGGATAGTAGTAGTCTCTTCGGCAAGTTTATCGCCATAAGACTCTTCTAAACGATCGATTTCGCTAGACATTTTTGATTTAATTGCAGCTTCGAAAATGATTTGAGCTTTACCTTTAAAACCTTCAGATAACGTAGCTTCTTCGGCAGTTAGCGCTTCTAAATCTTCAGTGAAATCAAATTCCACTTCTGATCCAGTGCTATCTTCAGCCAAAGTTTCCTCGTCTACTTCAACGTCTTCAACTAGCTCTTCATCATTTTGGAGTTCTGCACTTGTAATGTCTTCGATCTGATCTTCTAGTACTAGATCTTCTTTTGACATAGTAATTACTCCTATATTGTTAAAGTTTAGAGAGGAAGTCTTTAAAAGCTTTCATCTGAACATTGCCGGATCTAAGATCCGATGTAGATGCTTGCTTAACTTCAGTCTCGATTTTCTCAACTTCCTGAACCAATACTCCATTGTTCCAACACCAATCAGCGCCTTCCATGATTCCGTTAACAAACGCATCATGTGCTGATGGATCTTGAACAATGTCGACAGTGTTGAGGATATAATCCTCTGCGACATAATTATGTCCACCTTTTGATACAAGACTACCCATACCACGACTTGAGACACCCAATTTAACACCACCTTCAACAAGACCTTTTACGATCTGGCCCATAGGAGTATTAAGTATAAGTGCTTTTCCTATACAATCATTTCCTTCCCATTGGAGATTTGTGATTCTATGTGAAACTTTGTCCAGGTTAACTGTTGGACCTTCAGGATGATTTAACTCACCAACAGCCCGACCTGTGACTACTTGCTCGCTGACATAACGTTCAACGGCAGGAATTATAACTCTTCTTTCGTATATTCTGCCATTCCGATTTTTCTTCTCGGCCTGCATAAATATACCTTCTATATATACGTTCTTTTCTCCATCAACTTCTTCAGTCATAGAGGATAAATTATTTTCTGTGTATTCAGTGATTAACTTCATGGTTTAACCACCTACTAAATTTGAAAAATCTTTTAAAGCTTTGACTGCAGCTTTTTCAGATGTATAAGTGTCTAACTTATCGCCATCAAGATATGCGGTGAATATGTTACCCTTTTTAGTAACATGAGCATCAACTGTATTAGGCTTTTTGCCTACATCAAAAGAAGTAATAAGCGTCTCGCCCTTAGGAGTCTTGAAGCTCTTGTTCAGTTCCTGCAGACTCATCTTCAAAATCTTGAATGTTTTCATCTTCGATGCCTTCCTCATTAGTACCATAAAAATTTGTAGCTATATCAATACGTTTTGCATCGATCGCTTGAGACAATTTATCACTAATAATATTAGTAAAAATGTCTTTTGAATCACCTTTTCTATCTGCTGAAATAGCGTCAATTAATTTATCAATTTGTGTCATGTTCATAACCTTTAGTATATTTATATAATTTTCAGTTTTAAGCTTATAACGTTATAGATCGTCGTCTTCATCTTCGTCCGGATCATCAATATCACCAGAAGCTATTTCTTTAGCAATCTGATCATCAATATCTTTTATCTCTGATTCAGTCTGCATTAGAATGTTTTTACGAACCCACTCTCGTGAGTAATATGTACCAATATGCTCTTCCATAATACTAAGTGTTTCAACTCTTTCACGTAGTATCTCAGCATCTTTTAATTCAGCAAAGTGAACGTTAGATTGGAATATGATATTAATATCATCTTTAATATCTTCCCAGTCATCAGCTGAAATAACCTTCTTTAATAAAAGTTGGGTACGTAACATACCAATGAATATTTCTGAGAACTTACTTCTTAGCTTATTAATAAACTTAGAGAATTTAACCTCATCGCGAGTAATCTCGGTAGATCTACCTACAGAGAATGTATTCTCTTGATCTAATCTTGATACAGGTACATTTAATGATTTATATAACTTCTTTTGGAAGTATACAATATCATCAATCTCGCCTAAACTCTGACCGCCTGGCAATGAAGTAATTTCTGTACCACGACCGCCTTCACGACGAGGTAACCAAAAATCTTCAAGAGCAGACATATGTTTCTTTGAATCTTTTACTTCACCTGTAGAAGCATCATATACCATCTTGTTACGGTATTTATCCATGATACCTTTTAGGTATGCTTCGGCCTTAGTCTTAGGTAAGTTGCCGACATCAATATAGAAGATACGTCTTTCAGGAGCACGTGCTACCCGATATATGACGAGTGAATCTTCCATTAATTTTAACTGGTTAGCAGGTTTAAGTGCCTTATGCATGTATGAGATTACACGCTTTCTTTCTGGATCCATCAACCCTGATGTTACATGAGATATAGAATCGGGGTGCACCTTAACTGCTTCTGACTTATGTGCCATATTAGTCGATTGATACAAGTAGTATTCTTTAATACTCTTAATAATATCAGCTGACTGACCTTGGATCTTATCCTTTTCAATCTCTTTAACCTTACGAATTAACGTAGGATCAATGTATCGTATTTCTTGAATGCCCAAGTTAGGACGTTTTTGATCTATAATAAGATGATGATAAACTCGTCCGTCAATATACCACTTTTTGAACAAATCATGTCCACGTGTTTTTAGATTAGTAAGTTTAAGTATAGTATCAAATTCTTTTCTAATTAATTCTTTAATAGCATCAGAGGTTTCAATATCGCCTACGTCAACTGAAATTGGTGCTTGACTGTCGTCAGTAATAATAGCTTCGTTAATAATATCTTCTACTGCTGCGTCACATTCAGTAACACCTGCAATATTACGATACTTTAAAATAAGCTCATTGCTATTCTTTGATTCATTTCCATCTAGGTCAATGTATTGTCCGTAATGGCCACCACCAGATATACTTGTAGAACCCGCGTCATCTTCGGGAGCGACAAACGAAGTAGGAAGAGTATTCTTCTTCTTGTCAGTTTTTCTGGATAGTTCAAATCCAAATAATTCAGCCATGTTAGCACCTATGTAAAATGGGGCACTGCTGTGCCCCTTATATCAGTATTTATACTACGAAGTAATACCTAATGCTTCCCAATAAGAAAGCTGTAATTCAACGGTAAATTCTTCGATTGTATCAGTAGAGTCATATGATAACTCAATAGCTGACACGTTAGTAGGCCAGACATCGCGGAAGTCAATACGTTTAATTACTTCTCCAGCTTTATCTAACTGCTCAATTGCCATATCGCAAATGTATTCATTAGGATTAGTTAAACCGCCACCATCTGTATGATGGTTGATAGAGTTCATCCACTTTTCGAATGCATTACGAACGGCCATATCGGTATCGTTAATAATTGTCAAATTCCAAGGTTCGAACGTACGATCCCCTGCAATTTGAAGTTGTCTTCCACGAAAAGGAATTGTGATAGGAGCAATTACCGATGAGGGTAACTGAGCTGCCTTACACATGAATGATGCTTTGGATGAATCTCCTGCATCAATTCCTGCTGGGAAGTTAAGAGTGGCGCGGAACAAGTTTGGACGAGCACCACCACCACTTAATTTAGCTTTAAAATCATCTACACTAAGAGCTGCCATTTTATATCTCCTTATCCTGCGATTTCACTGAACGCCACACCAGTTCTGGTAACGATGAAGTTCAATGTAATAAAGTTAATAGAACGAGACGGCTTAACGTAAATATCAGCAATAAATTGGTTTGTATCAACTATTGTACCAGTATTATTAGTACCATCACATACTACTTTAAAGTCTGTAACACCACGACGACCTTTAACATCACGTAAGAAAGGCTCGATCATATTCTTAAACTGTGCACGAGTGAATTCATCGTTGAATTCAAATATCTGTGCACGAGCAGCAAGATTGATTGCTTTCTGTAAAGTGATAAAGAGTCTACGTACGTTAATACGATCAAAGGAGCTTGGTGCACCTGCATTAGTCTTATCACCAAATAGCATAGTACCTTGTCCAGGCATTGCAACTATTGGGTTAATACCAACACCGTATAGAGAGTCTCTTTCAGCCTGTGAAGGATTCCAAAGCAACTTTGTAACACCGCGGATTTGTCCACGTGCTACACCAGCTGGTGAAAACCAAGGATCAGCAACATCATCAGTAGCAGCCATACAGCCAGCAACTGCAGCAGAAGCGCCGATATTAATGAACACGTCATTGTATTTATCATACACTTTAAGAGCCGTAGAATCTAGCACAGCATACGTAGATTTTGTTATCCCTGTAGCCCAGTCAAGAACAGCTGTAGCAGGTGCTGATGATGTGCTATCACTAATTTCTGGAGATAAACATGCGATACAGTCTTTACGACCATCAGCAATAGCTACTAATGCATTACCTACGGTGTTATTAACCGCACCGCCGATAAGGAAATCAACTTCAGTCACGGTATTATCGCTAAACTTTCCATATGCAGTACTAGTATTGGCAGTAGATGGAGCGTTATCATCAACACCACCAGTAAATACTGAATCAATAGCTGAGCTATTTACATCCATCGCACCGGTAACGGCACTCGATGCACTACCTGCTTGTGTAAGTTCGGTTGAACTGTGACCAGCCCAGTATACCCAACCTGAGGAGTTGTCAACTACATTTTTGTAGTAGACGCTCTCGCCTTGTCCGTTCTTAGCATCAGATAACTGAGATACATGTGCAAATCTTTCTAGAACGCTATTTTTTAAACCTGTTATAGCACCAGTTGTATCAATAACTGCAATGTGCATTTCGTCTGAGGTTACAGCTGGTGAACGAGCGACTGCAAACGGTGATGTTCCAGGCGCGTAATCGAATTGGGATCTATATGCCCAAGTACTAAATGCTGTAGAATCAGCAGGACATACTGAAACTTTAATAGAATTACCTATTGCTCCAGGGTATCTTGCAATAAATTTTGCACCAGTTGGAAATGATGACAAAAGATCATGTGCTGCTTTATTTTGAATAGAGACGTTAGTGCCTGAACCATCGTCTGCGTTCTTTTGTGCCGCACCTTCTGTACGTACTACTCTAAGAGATCTTCCGTATAGAAGGAAGTTAGCTGCACTTAGGAATGTTGTATTAGTTGTTAGATCCGGAGATCCAAATGCGGCAACAAGTTCTGCTTCAGAACCTACTGTTACGATGTCGTTTACAGGACCCCACATAAATGCACCAGCAATTGCGCCGGTTGACATTGATACGCCAGGGACTCTATTAGAAGCATCGATTTCTTTTGACTGTACGCCAGGGGAAACTAAAAATGCCATGATCTTTCCTCATTATTTATTTTATATGGATTCATTATATGGTTCATTATATGAATTAACTCAATCTTGATACTATTTATAATTAAACCACATTCACCTATGTTAATCTAAATTCCACAATTCACCACCAAGCATTTCTTGTACTGGCTCATCATCGGTATTACTTGGCAATATTCCAAACGGAACTAAATCATTTTCTATTTCTAATGATCTCTCTGCATACAACATATTCTTTATATCTATATCAGTCATTTCTTGAAAGAACGGAGTGGATGTATACCAGCCAAACATGACTAAATTCATTACTAGATCATCGTGCATTCCAGGCAATGCTTCATATGAAGCTCCTCTAGCTGAAAATGCTGATAGCTCACGAATAGTCTCAGCATCATTGATAACAATTTTACCCTGCTCTATTAAATCCTTCATGTTAGAACAACCAATTCTTTTAACTTTCTTGGTCATTGTAACACCTACGCCACCAGCTTTGACTGCGCTTTCTACGTGAACATTCTCATATTCTAAATCATAATACAATCCATTACATACTACATCACCCGATGCGTTGTTTTCAATAACAACGTATGCATCATTAAATGTCTTTCCATACTTGTATATAATATCTGGAAATAATAGTGGCGACATCATATTATTACGATATGTTGCCACTTGAACAAATGGCTCTACACTAATATCTATAACATTAAAAGTCGAGTAATCCTGACCTCGGCCTTTGGCTACGTCAACAAACATAAGATAATTATGGTCTTCTATTGGTTTCTTATATAAATTAACACCATTCTGAGTATATAATGGTTCAATTGAAACTAGACTCATAAGCTTATTGGCATCAATCAGTGTGTTACCTGACGATATGACCATGTTACCAAACTCTTGATCGAACTGCAATTGCGATGTGTTTGCTATAGTCTCAGCCTTCCATGCTTCATCACGACCAGGAACGTCCCACCAATCAACTTGAAACGGTTTAAAATTATTTGTACTTTGTACTGCACCTTCCCATAATTTATGGAATACATTAGCTACGCCATTTCTCGTGGAAGTAATAATAACCTTAGTATTCTTACCGGATGAAATTACAGGGTATGTAGAGGTATAAAATTCTGCATCATTCTCTACGAATGCAAACTCATCTAAGAATAATAGGTTAATAGACATACCACGAATAGATGAACCTGATGTTGCAGATGCAATAATACGCGAGTTATTAGAAAATTCAATAGAACCTTTATTAAGAGCCTTACATCCAGGTTGAAGAAAGAATGGAAGATTCTCTAACATAAGAGTAATACGAGATAACATTTCTCGTGAAGTAGCACCTTTGTTAGCAAGAATAGCTATTGTTTGTTCTGAATGGAATACAGCATACCATAATATATACGCGACAGATGATATACTTTTACCGGATTGTCTACACGCAAGTACTATAGAGAATCTATTATCATTAAAATGATTAAACATCTTCTCTTGATAGTCATATAACTCGAACGGAACTAAACCTTCGTCTAGATTAATTACTTTAAGATATGTAACTGCAAAGTATACCGGATCTTTCATACACTTTTGGTATTCAAGTATACTTGCTTCATCCCATCCTTGAGAAACCCCATCGCGCTTGATGAGAGGGTTACCTAGATAAGTTTCAGTCCTTTGAGTCATCTACTACCTCTTTTTCAGTAGGCGTAGACGACAATAGTCTTTGTAGTTCAGTAGTAGATCCTACAAATAGATTATTATTTACAGTACCGTTGCCTATCGCAGCAATACCTTTATTATCTTGAAGATCCTTCTTTGTCTTTTGTAGAGCAATTATCTTCTCATTAACATCAGCAACGTCTTTTATTAAACGGCCAAGAACTTCAAATGATCGTGGATTATCTGATTCAGTTGCCAGTTCAAGCATGGCTTCAATTGCTTCAGATCCTCTATCCACTAACTCATAGTACTTAGCCCGTGAATAGTTGTAATCTGCATCAACATCAATACTGTTCTTATCAATCGTCGCCTTCGAAGAAATC
>TARA_R110002074_G_scaffold1274_1_pt1 | contig 21488 bp, 21 predicted proteins | sample TARA_R110002074 | Tara Oceans TARA_R110002074 (sample SAMEA4397215) | marine metagenome | biome: Polar Biome; feature: [MIX] marine epipelagic wind mixed layer (ENVO:01000061); material: water (ENVO:00002006), including particulate matter (ENVO:01000060) such as... | depth 10-100 m | reverse complement strand
GCTATGCCTTTGTTTGATACAGTCGCATCTTCTCCTGCAATGGTTAAAGTATCTGTAGCTGATACAGTTGCATCTATACCTTCGCCACTTGCTATAGTTAATGTGTTTCCATCAGCTATAGTCTGTGAAGTAGACCCATCAGTAATAATAAAGTCATCCATATTACCGCTACCTGCAGGCCCTTGTGCCCCAGTTGCACCAGTAGGAATACCAAGTGCAAATGTAGCTGTGTTTCCTGATTGTGATACGGAAGCAGTAGCACTACCTCCAACACTTACAGTTGAAACATTAACTGCCGCAGTAGTAATATGATTAACAACTTCAGCAATTCCACTTGTACTATGAAAACCTAATATTTTTCCAAGCCGACTAGCTTTTGTAGGCAATGTCATTGTTGCCGCTGAATCATCATCAGCTAATTGCAATGATCTAGTTGAACCATCGTTTAAATCTGAGGCTATAGCTACAAATCGATCAAGCTCTGTATTTAATGTACCAATTTGAAAAGCACCCGAAGATGGAAAGTCAGTTACCCTTGCTAAATCTATTGACCTTGTAATTACAATGGTTGAGTTACCTGATATGCCAGTTACAGTGTTGCCTGCGGTTGTATTGATTGTACCTACAGCACCATCGCCACCTGCTACAGTGTAATGAGTTGTTAATGTTTTTTTAGTTCCATCAACATAAAAATTTAAATCAGCGTCATCAAAGAACTCAAAGTTTACAGTAAAAGCCGTCTGTGTCGCACCTGCATTAACAGTGTACGAGACTCTCGGAGTATTTGCACTTAAAGCTATTGTCATATTGTCACCTTATTATTCCTTTTGTTACACCGCAACGCACAAATCATTGCCTTGTGTGCGATCTAGCTAGTTCCCTCATGTCTTCTGCAAATGGAGTTAATCCAATAATAGGCAGATTATATGAAAGACGTTTTAACCCATCTGCTGTTTGATCAGTAAGCAATTCATTTGCACCAAGCACCCACTCACGTATCATTCCCGGAGTGGCTCCTCCAAAATCTGCAAATTGATCTCCAACTGTGGGTTTGTACTTACCTTTAAGCCATGAAGTCTCTTGATCATGCAAGCCTGTAGCTATCGCTGAGTGCAAAGCCTGATAAGCTATGTCAGAATAAACACCACTTATGCCCGACATCTCAAAGCTACGCATCATTAACTCAGGCATGTCTTTATTTTCAAACCACCAGTCAGGTTTCTTAATCATAAGCGTAATGTAACTCATAGCTAGTAACGCTGATATACCTGAAAGCCTATGCTGTCTTGAAGGATCAAGCATTGAAGCTGCAATTCTATTTGTAGCTGCAAATGCAAAGTTATAAAACTGAAAAGGCAAAGCCATAACACCAGACTCAATCCTTGCCATAGGGTATGTGATATTTTTACCTACTTTTATTGAAGCTCGTTGGTCAACTGTGATTCCTAGCCGTGCCATCCACGGCTTATACTTTACATAAACAAACCCATCCATCATCATAGGCTTGTCAAAAGCCGTAGCGTGCATGATTGTATTACGTGAAGCAGAAGCTAAATAAGTCATCATTGTTCTTTTGATTTCTCTTTCAGCAAGCGTGTTTTCAGGCCAACCCGCTAAATTTAAAACAGGCATACCGCTATCAGTTTTTTCCCAAGGCATATCAAGTAAACGTAATGCCATGTCTCTATTTATTCCATACCTTTGTAACTCTTCAAGGTCTAGCCCTGCTGTCTTTATATTCTTTTTAATGTTAGTAAGCTGTTCGTAAAACTTTGGTATGCGTATAGCCATATCAAATTGCTTGCCAATTGAAGTGACTGTAGACAATCCGTTACCTATATAAAAAAGTTTTTCTGTTGTTTCAACACCACGTTCAAGTTTCCCGGGCTGAACATCTCTAGTTGAATCAGCTAAGAACTGACGTTGCGCTATAGGCTTTACGTTTTCCATACCCTCATTAACGTATTTTAAATTCTTTATGTTGGCTTGTATACTAGCCCAGTTACCATCCGCAGCCATGACAGCCGTTCTAAACACACGCCCATATCCATGCTCAAAGATAGGCATAGCAACAGTTTCAATAATAGAAGTTACACCTGCACCAGTAAGGTAAGTCATACCTCCTACTTTTTTTAAAAGCCTTGCACTTTTATTATCCCAACGATCAGGAGAACGTGTCATCTGCCCTGCCTCACGTTCATAGTCAGCCAAAAAGTTTGTTTTAATTTCAGCTATACGTTTGTCAGACAAACCATCAGAACGCATAAGAGTCTCATGTTTTTTAAGCAACTGCTCTATGTCATCTCCACCAAACGTTCTTGCCCACTCAATACGAAATCCCATTTTATCAAGGTAGTTTTCAATAACTCGCTCATCTTTTATAAGATAATCTTTTACTTTCCACTCAGGTATATTAGTAGCACGTATCATCAAATGTTTACCTTTACCCATGCGTGGCCCTTCACCATGAAGATCATCGCCTAGTTCAAGTATTTTTGAGACTACCTTCTCAGCTTCTTCTCTTGCTTTTTTTGAGTTGCCTCGTATCTCAACTGTTATCCACTCACCAGTTATGTCATCCCACTTTTTGTACTCACCCATTTCAGCAAAGTGTTGAGCAAAAACTTTAGTTAAACCTTCCTGTTTTTCAGGGCTTGTAAGTAATCCCGCCTTATCGTAATAAATAGGGAACTTATAATTCTTTCTTGTTGGTGATTCTAAGTAGCCATTAAGCCATTTAAGATTTAACTCTTCTTCAGAAATCTTTAGCTTTGCTTCTTCATTGGCTTTGTTTAAGTCTTTAATAAACTTCTTTTGTTTTATTGTAGGCTCAAACTCACCACGGCCACGACTCTTTGCACTTGCTTCAACGCCTTTAATAGTCTCAGCGTTCTTTAATATATCTTTGTTTAATCGACCAACCTTTTGCGTAGCGTATTTAATCTGCAAACGTAAACTAGCATCATCTCCGAGAACACCGACTTCACGAGCAAGCTCATCTATAGATCGAAATAAAACATCAAGGTCATCTAATCCTTCTTTCATATTCTCAGACAATAACTTATAATTAGATGCGTGCCATTCTGGATTCGCATTGTCCATATGAGTTTCAATAAGGTCAGCAAACCATTCGTCATACGTTTTCTTAGTTGTATCTCCACGCATGTAACGTTGATACCTAGCTTGAATAGAACCAACGTCAATGCCCATGACTTCACCAGTTCCTTCACGACCTTGCATCTCTTTCATATATCGTTCTCTCATACGCACCCTTAATGCATAAGCCTTACCTCCATGTAACTTAGCTCGTGCTGATAAAGATTGAACGGCCTTACCACTTTGATTGCCTTCTAATGTTACTGATGAATTATGAGACATCATATTGTAATCGTTTTTAATCTGAACGTTTACATCTTTACTTTCATTTATAATACGAGCAGGAATAAACTTACTAATAAAACCGATGCGTGAGTATATAGTTTCTTTAATGCCACCTACGTTCTTACTTCCTTTGTATCGTTCTTGCTGTGATCGCTCTAACGCTAAGTAATCTATACGCCTTTCATAAGCCCGATTAGATTCCTTAGCTAGTTTAGGTGTGTTGCCGTGATGCATTTCATGCAGTATTATGTAATCTATAAATTCATTTTCATTACCAAATCGATCAATGTTATCAAACATAAACTTACTGTGCGGGTAAGAATCAGGGTAGGAGTCCTTTAACTTTTCTAGCTCAGCGTAACCCTTAGTTTTATCCATTGCTTTTAGTCGATTGTATTTCTCAATAGCTCTGATTTTGTCAACATAGATTGTTCCGACTCCATCTCGTACAACGTGCGTACCTAGTACGTTAGGTTTATTTAAATCAATCTTCATACGTTTAACTTCTATAGGATCAGTTACTACCTTTTGAATGTTAAACTCTTTGCCGTATCTTGCACGTATCTCATCGTCACTTAACTCAGCAATAGAATTTCTTTTAACAGAGCTTTGCGAAGATGTAGCATCTTGTTTTGGTTTGACTTCTTTTGCATCTTTTAAAATCTTTCTAAATTTTTTCAAATCATTTGTAAGAGATTTTAATTCTGCTACATATTGAAAGCCTTCTTCTCGTGTATACTTTCCTCTAAACATTAATTGCTTAAGAATAGGGAGTCTATCTTCAATGTTTTTAATAGCTTGTTCAGTTCCCGAGGTATCGATGTTGACTGTCTCGTCAACGTTGACTGTCTCATCGGCTCCTTTTTGTTTAAGCATATCTTTTTCTAATTTTCTTAGCTTGATATGAGAGTAAGTATTAGCAATACCTTTCATTCCCCCACCTAATAAACCTGTCATTACTGTAGATGCACCAATGTTCGTTGCTATTTCAGCAGGCGTAACCATTGGATCGAATGGCGCTCTTAATGTTTCAGACGCTATGCCAAATCCAAAGCCAACTTTCGCACTAGCTTTTGCTACGCCTAAAACAGAACCCGCAGCCCATGCAGCCTTAACACCAACGTTAAACACAGGGAAAGCAAACGCAATGTTTAACGGATCAAGAATACCCGCAACTATCCCGGGAAATATTCCACCCCTATCCATTGTGTCTCTACGTTCAATGCCTTGATCTATTGTGTTAATTATAAAGTCATAATGCTCTCTGTTTTTAGCTCTTGATAACTCATTCATATAATTAAAGTAGGTGTTTGTTTCTTCTTGATCCTGCCAACGAAAGTCTTCATCTTCATCTGCATCAGTAAACGTCATCTGCTCTTGCGTAAAGTTTGTAATTGGCATCCACTGATAACCCATATGAGCCGAAAAGGTTTCTCCAAATGAAGGGTCAGGAGTGCTAGATGTATCAGCGTACGTAGTGTATACCGGTAAAGGCCTGCCTTGATTTCTTGGTGTAAAACTTTTATAGTCAGAATCTTTATAAAACAACTCAGACATTAATAACCCCTAATCATTTTAATAACATCTTTAGCTCTGCCGGGCGTTTGATTAAACCAAGTTGTGTAACTTCTTCCTTTTGATCCAAAGTTATACATCATATTTTTTGCCACTAATTCAAATGCATCATTTCTTCCTTCTGAGTTCCAAGGTTCGTTAGAAGCACGCTTTAAAGCATCAAAGAACTTAGGCCAGTTCTTGTCTTTGTTTGGGCCTTGAGCCGTAACGTTTTCGTAACCAAGTTGATAAGCAAAGTTAATAATCCCCGCCTGTCTTTCCGCTGATAGCGTTTCAAAGTTAGGAACGTCTTGCCTTAACTTAGTTGATATCTTTAATACTTTTAATTGAAGGACTGCATCAGCTTCAGCTCTGGTTATTTTATTTATGTCAGCTATCAACGAACGTTCATCAGGTTCAAGAGAGCTAATTAAAAACCCATAACCAATAGAGAATCCCTTGCCATCAGGGTATTGATATGGATTAAATCCCTCGAAATCTTTTAACGTTTCAAGAGAATGTTTGTTTGCATCAAATGGTTTCTTGGCTTTAAAACTGTTAAGCAATTCTTCTACAAACTCAGGTTTAAAAGCCTGAGACATTTCTATAAACGCAGGATTAGTTCTTAGTACATCAGTGCCTAATGCTTTTATAGAGTTTAACGCTTTAATAGTTAGACGTTCAGAAGCATCATGAACTATCATTACGTTCTGTAAAGATTTATCAAATGTCTCTACAGCAAAATCCTTAGCTTTATCAACACCTTTTCCTACAACCACGCTTAAATCACTAGGTCTTTCTACTAGTTGGTTAGGATTTATCTCTTCAACCATAGTCTGCCCTAAGCCTGATTGAGTTGTTTCCTCAAAGTCAATGTATTCTTTACTTTCTTTTAAGTTCGCATGATGTTTAACTAAAGATAATCCTAATGTTTCAAACCACCCCTTTTTTAATGTAGCCTCAGCTTTATTCTCAGCGGTCTTATCTACTTGCAGGTCTTTTAAATACTTATTAATATCTCTTGTATGCAATTCGGCAATAGTACCAAAATTATCGTTTATGGGTAAGCCATCTTTATCTACGACTGTCCATCTAGCTTGCCCATTTTCTTCCGTGCTGTTTCTTGGAACAGCTAACAAAAAAGCATTAGTGCCTAATTCTAAAGGCTCTCCATCAATATTAAAGTCAAAACTTTTAAGATAAGCATCGATATAAACTTCTGCATTCTCTAAGTTCTCGCCTTTGTAAAAAGTGGCAATGCTTCCTTTTGATGATTCCCCAGTCTTTCCTGAAGTTAAATCAAAGTTACTATCATGAGTAATAAAAAGTTTTTCTTTTATTTCAGTTAACGTTTCTGTAATTGAATCTATACTTACATCATCTAACTCAAGTAAATCTTTAAACGAAGTGACAAAATTATTTCTTGTAAAAACCGTATCATCAGGGAATATTTTTTTTAGCTGTGATTTAATCCATGCTGTTTCATTGCTTCTAAACTTGTCTTCAAACTTTGAGTCTAATGATAGAATTTTATTCTTTCTTATATCAGCAAATCCTATTTGATTTTGCTTTGATTGGTAAGACTTTTGAAACGCTTCAGAGTAAGACAGGCCTCCATATTCCACTCGATTCTTTACGTGGGTTAATAGAGCTAATTGTTTTTCATTAATTCCTCTGTTATCTCCAACTATAGTCATAAGATTTATTACGTTAGCTCCTACCTTTTCTGCTAACTCAGGCTTTCCATTATCAATGTAATTCTTCATTAGAGTAAGTGCCACAGACGGAGTGTTCAATAAAGTCTTTACACTCTTTGGTAGAATGGCATTAGCCTTTATAAACTGACCTAACTGAGAAATATCATCTTTATTTAAATTGCCTAATACATCAGGAGTCATTCCATTAGGCATGCCAAAGTCTTGCCCTATGAGTAAATCAAGGTTTTTGTCGGTGCTACCTGTGTTCATGTTAACTTTACCATCAAGCCAAGCACGACTTAAGGCTTTTAACGTAGCTTGTTTCTTTAGGCCATCTCCTGCTGTTGCAAACTTTCCTTTAGTTGTTGCAAGCCAAGAGTTAATCTTAGTTTTTTCAGTAAGGCTTAAGTCTTCTCGAACGTTATCTATATAGGCTTGATCTATCTTGTAAGCGTTAAGCAAACCTGCGTCTTGACTTGTTATCTTTCCTGTTGTCATGGCTCTGCTTAAAGCAGCCATAGCAAAACCATTATTACCCATAGTTCTTATTGACAACTCAAGGGTTGATTGCTTTTTATTTACTTTAATCTGTGATATTAATTCTTTATAAGCAGGAGAATTAATAGCATCTTCGTTAATTAAATCATTAAGATTAGCCACATTAACAAGATCAATGTTGTCAGCTTCTTCAATTTTACCATTTAAACGTAACTGATAAGAACTTGCAATCCCTTCATTAACCAGTATACGAGCCGTTTGATTAGCTTTTTCTTCTTGGTCGTTAAACTGATTTAACTTTAATTTATTAGAATGTTGAGTCATTAACGCTGTGGAATTTGTAATAAAGTCACCACTATACTCGCCAAACCCATTCTTCTTTAATTCATCAGCCGTAGTCTTTATGTATAAACGTGAGGCTTCATCAAATTTTTCAGGATCATCTTTGTGTAGCTTATGCAAATCAATCATTTTGTTGCTAGTGTCAACTTGCAATTCATTAGCGTATCTCTTTTGCAACTGGCTTGAAGCAATGCTTGTTGCAACCTTACTCATGTTATCAGGTAACTTTTCATAGACTAAGTTACCCTCGTCATCTCTTGTTGATAAAGATGATACGTAATCAGCTCCAACTTTCTTTTGTTCATCAACGGCATCAGCGTACATCATGTTTTGAAAGTCATTGCCTAATCGAGCAATAGCCTGCCCTACTTCAACTCCTCCTGTCCTTACATCAATCACACCCATAGGTTTGTTAACGTAAGTTGATGTTTTTGCTTTTAGAAATTCTACCATTAATCCATACCTTTATATTTATAACTGTAATCTGCTGTTGGTGAACCACTACTTATCTTAGAATACTGATTGCCTGCTGACAGTAAGCTAGACACCGCTCCTATCTTTGCTGCTCTCATTGCGTTCCTTCCTTGCATGCCTGCAATCTGTATTCCCATAGATCGTTGACTTTGTTCACGAAGAAACTGCAATCTTGCACGACTATCCTCAGTTTGAAATTCAGCTTGCCCTTTTTCTTTTATTGCTTTTAAAGATCGATCGCTTCCACTATCTCTGCCCATAACACCTGCTAGTGATTCGTTAATGTTCATAGCTGACTTTAAATTAGACATGCGAATGTTATGTTCTTGCATACTTGTAACCACAGCGTCTTTCTTCTGTTCTTCAAGTTGAGCCTGCTTTGCTCTTGCTTCTGCTTTTGCTGCCTTGCCCGCTTGTATTTGACCATAGGCACTTACAACTGCACCTGCTACTGCCCACCACACCATTAAAATGCCACCTCCACTACCATGCCATTAAGTTCTAAACTAAAAGGATAGCTTTGAGATATAGACACACGTGGATCACGGCTATAACCAAGTATCCTAAATTCTTCCTTGCCTGTTACTGGTGTTTTTGCTAACGACATATCATCAGTAACGTTACGAAACACTAAGTCTTTATCATTAACTGAGACAGCTAACGTAGAATGTAAGTCAAGTATAACTCGACTAATACGTCTAGGCTCTCCAGTCAAAGGGCCTCCTATAATTTGTGCATCCACTGGCAAGGTTGTTATGAGAGGGATAAAAGCATAACCTATATAGCCAGTGGATACGCTTGATTTTGCTAATGATGCGTCAATCGCTGCACCGGATATAGTAAACTCACCTAAGTAATCATTCCCACTAATAGCTTTAACAACTGCACCATTAGAGAAATGAGACGTTAAGCTACCGAATACACTGCTTGTTGCAGAAAACTCATCGCAAAAATCCATAGGCATATCTACCTGAAACTCTTCTAAAAACATTTTGGTTGTTCCTGAACCATCGTCTCTTGTTGCTATCGCAAACAACCGCTCTCGTACTGAGCATATTGAGTGCCAGTTTCCACTTGTATCCCATAAAGACCAACCTTGTTTTTGATCGCCTCTAATAGAATAGAATACAGCCATCGTGCCATCGCTGTTCAAAACAAAGTTATAAGACTCGGAACGAGCTAACGCTCCCTTAATTGCCGTTTGTTGAACAGGGTCTACTATAAGATGAGGAGCAAGCATTGAAACAGCAACCGATGTATAAGAAGCCTCAGTGTCCGCAAATAAGAACTCACGCAACGCTGAGCCTGTTGACTGTATAAATAAAGTAGCTCCATCAAACACAGTAGGTTTAACGTACGATGCTCCATAAGGAGTCTGTCTTTTTATCTGTGCGTTGGCAGGTGTAACTGGTTTGTCAACAGGAGCTTGAACAAACAACTCGGCACCTGTGGTAAACACTTGTAAATCTCTATTTGAAACAAGATGTCTGATTGTGGATATCTCACCAACGTTAGCCGTAAGGTCTAACGCATCATTGTCTTCTCCTGTTCCTATGTCAAAGTTATAATACTGACCAGACTTAGAACCCCATATGCCATCAGGTTGTGCTAATGTACCGCCAAACCATAAGCGATTTTGATGAAACGTAACCGCAGCAGGATATCCACGAACAGCAGAATAACTTTGCTCTGACCATTGAGTTGTTGCCGCAGCCGTTGCTACACGTGGCGCTCCACCACCATCAGCCGAAGATGTTGCTGTTGCACTACTGCCTGCTAAAAATTCATAAACGTTTTCATTAACCACTGCTGTAACAGTTCTTGTTCCATTTATATTTGCTATAACAACACCGCCAACTGTACCTGCACGATCTATAACAATAGACGCTCCTACCGCTAGGCCATGAAGAGCGTGCGTAACTTGTATTGTTCCACTGCCTTCTGCTGTTTTTAATGCATCATTATCTAGCTGATGTCTAAGCGTTCCGTATATTGTAGCTACTGCTGTAGTCGCATTAGTAACAGCCGTGATCTTTACTTCAGCATCACCAATCTTTAAGTAGGCATTAACATGCCCTGATACAAAGTAATCAGCACTTGCCGTTAACGTTTTGCCAGTTCCACTAGTTGCATTACTTGCAATTGTTACTCCTAATGGTTGGAAGGAATAGTAAGGTTGGAACACATGCTCGCTATCAACAGACGTTTCAAATACAAACGCTTCAACAGCAAACGTAGTTAATCCAGTACGAACTAACTTACGTGGAGAAAAAGTTTGATGACATATAAACATTATGTCGCCTTGTTGTGCGAATGTTATCTCTTCTAAATAAGGAGCAGACGTTGTGTTGACCAACCAAGCCTGAGAAGTAATAGCTTGTATAGAACTTATCGTTGCATCAGTTGGACTAATCTGGAATATCTCTATTCTAGTATTGCTAAAAGCAATGATGTATTGCTCGTCATCTGAAAAGATAAATGGCTCTATTCTGACTTCTTGCCTTACAATAGTAAAGTCTATGGTGGTTAACCTAGTTGCATCAGTTGTTGTTACAACTAAATTTTGGCTTCCACCAACATCTCTTGTAACAGTGACCACTGCCGCACCGGGATTAGCCACAGTCAAACCACTAACAGCGTTCAAAGCAGTGTATATATTATCGGCTGTTGTGTTATTGGATTCATTAGCACGAACGTAATGAGTGTTACCTACCGATGCACTTGGAGCAGAACCACTAGAAGCCTGAAACTCTAACGTTATCAACGTGCTATCATTTAGTTTTAATGTAATGAATGAGCCAACAACTATGTTAGCGTAATCAGAAACAGTTATAGTAAATGAAGCAGGAGTAAACGTTCCTAAGTTAGCCCATCTCTTTGTTCCCGGTCGCTTTGTAAGTCCACCCTCGCCACGAATAAAAAAGTTTCTAACTCTTTCAGCAGCGTTCTTGTATATTGCGGAATCAGTTCTTGACGTTAATGAAGGACTAACCTCACCAAATTGGAAACTATTTTGAGGAACTCTTATTCTTGCCATTAGCTTCGCCTATTGGTTGCAAACCTCGTTGTTGACAAAGACCTTGCTGTCTGTTGTTGGCTGTCTAAGTTTCTAGCTTTAGCCATTAAACGATCGGCTTTTACTTCCATCATTTCCATTAACTTATCATCACGAGCAATCGATGTAGCAAATACAGATGCCAGTGAATATTGAACAGCTAAAGAAAAGTAAGATGGGAAGTCAATCTCAGATGCCCTAAATGTAAAGTCAGCAATCAAGGCATCGCTTGTTGTTGAGTTTGAAAACACTTTGTCTCCGTAAACTGTATAATCTAAATTATTATCATTAACAGTAACCGCATGTAACATAAGAAGATTACTTGGTAGCTGATGAGCTATATCAAATCTTCCTGTTGGTGCGTCTGTTAATTGGTTCAACGTTGCTTGCTCTGAGGCAAATCTCCAACGTGTTACGCAAAGAGATGACCTAACGACATCCTCATACATGTTAGACGCAACCAAGGCTTCTGTTGAATTACTTTCAAAAGAAGTTATTGGTTCTGCACCGATAAGAACTAACGCTCTTGATGCAATGTCCAACGATGAATTAGATGCCGTTGATGCCATTAGTTGTTAATCACCATCTGTTTCTACTACGACAGTTCCGTCACTTACGTCTACGACACCTGCTGCTGTAATAGTTAGAACGTTAACAAAACTTGTTGAAGGAACGTTAGTATCCTGAACAATAATTAAGTCACGCACGTTTAACATATTGTGAGCGTTATTAAAATAAGCCGCTGAATTTACAGTGGCAATAGCATCGGCCGTTTGATAAATCCAAAGATTTACTCCACTACCTCCGCCTATACGATGAAGACCTGCTGCTGCATAAGCCATATTATACCTCCTTACCCGTTGTTATCAAGAAGTTCATAGATACCATTGTCGTCTATAACGACAGCACCCATAGACATCATTGATGTTGCTAAGTGAGAAACTTTCTCAGGCACGTAATTCAACTCAGTTGTTACGCTTGTACCAATACCTAAGCCAACAGCACTTGTGTGATAACACATGTTTTTACCTGCGGTTACGGAGTTAGTTGAGAAAATGTTAAACCCTAAAAAGTTCTTCATAGTCATGCCACCTGCGTATGGTAGGTTTTGATCCCCAACATAATCAGAAGAAGCAAACTCTGTGATTAAGAACAAGTCAGCAAAGGCTTTCGGATTCATAGCGATAAATCTTCCACCATCTTCAGGTATGTCTGCGGTACCAAACGTTTCAAATGCAGATAACAAATCAGCTTTTTCAACGGCTGAACTTGTATCATGTAATTGAGTTGAGCTTGCACCTGCATCCATTGCTGTATACAAAAGCTCATCAGTTTTTCTACCTAATGCTGAAGCTGAAGAAGTTGCAATAGCTTGACGCTCATCAATATTAGTTTTGAGTTCGTCTAACTTGTCAATATATTCAGCAGCATAGTAGTCAGCTAATGTAGCCTCTACTGTAGTATGAGCTAATTCCATAGGAGTTATCATACCATTTCGTGATTTAGTTGAAGCAGAACCGACACCGATCTTTTGAAAACGTACTACGCTTCCCGCAACATTGCTTACGTTACGAACAGTGTTCATTAATTTAGAACCCATTCTTTGGTAAGCTAAGTGTACTTCGGATTCGAACTGCTTAATGAAGGCCGTATCAATTGTGTTAGCCATCTGTAGTCCTTTCCCTGCAAAATGCAGAATTAAAATTATAGTTGCTCTTCTCGGTTATCCGCACCTCAGCTTCATCCAGTTATCCGTTAGGGCTGTCTGCTTATTACAGGCCGTTATCATAAAGAGATTGCACATATCCAAAGTCTTGACAACGCACAAACCTTAATACTTCATATCCATTCTTATCAATAGGATCGGGTAACGTAACAAAGCCTAGATACTCAAGCCAACTAAGAGTCTTCTCGTGGTCTGATGGACAAACGTTTTGCAATAAATAAAACTGCTGTTGAAAGTAATCGATAAAAGCAGGCGACCATTTCATAAACGTTTTGGGATATCGGTTAACCTTTTCACTACAAAGCATCCATATAGACGCAACCAACTCATGCTCAGGCACAACACCAAACATCATAACAGGCTCATCATTTAATAAAGCCGTATAAGTTTCAGCCCTATGATCTTGTAATGGTTGCATTAAAGCACGCCAAGGAGTTACCCCTGCAATTAAACATTCACGTTTATCCATGTCTCGTAGGTTATGCTGTAAAGTTTCAGCATGACTTAGTTTGGATTTAACGACAACTGCATCTCCGTACTTACCTTCCCCCATGAAGACGTTGCCAGTCACTATTAACCTCCTGAACAAATGCTGTATCACGTTTACCTTGTTGCCAATATCTAGGGTCTTTCATCTTAGATTCAACATCAGCTTGCGTCATCTGCAAATTAACTGGGCCTGTTGGTGCTACGTTTGAACCTTTGGTTTGTTCAATCACATGCTCTAATGCTTTGATACCCGCTGTACTTGAGCCAAGTTGAGCCACAGCTTCTTGCATGGCAGGGTCAGGGAAAAACTTATTCATCCAAAGTTGCACGGCTTCAACTCTTATCGTGGCGTTGTCACCTAATTCTTTTTGCACAGATTCAAGATCAGGCTGTTGTCCACCAAGAGCGTTAGCGTATTTCTCAATACCTTCAGCAAATTCATCTTGGCTTAATCCATTATCAAACGAATAGTTTGACCACCAATCAAGAAGTTCGTTATCAACGGCATCAGCTTCATCAATTGTTTCAGGTAATATATACTCACCAACACTAGGCGGTCGATCGGCAAACGCTTTCTCTTCCATCTCTTTAGTAATAGTGCCTCTTAATTCTTCTTCGCCTTTACCTAGCTTACCTTCTAATTCACTGTAGGCTTTAGCCATATCAGCAGGGTCTTTAAATTTTTCAGGCAACCATTCAGGTCTATCAACAACCGCTTCAGTTGCCTCCGGTGCTGATGTTTCTTCCGTTTGAGTCTGTAGTAATGTTTCTTCCATGGCTTATCCTCTCTGCATGTTGAACTCGTTTGGCTATTAGTGCCACTAAATACCTTTGACCTTCAAGATGCCTCAACTCATCTGATGAGATGTTAGCACCTGTGATAGCCTCAATGGTAATTGACTTTAAGTATTGTAAGGTAGCGACTCCGCTAGGAGAACTAAAGGTAACGGCTAAATCTTTGGAGATTTTATGATCAGCATCTTGTGATCGAGGGTAGCCATCAACCCCCAAGTGTTTGGATGTTTGGGTTTGCATTTGGGTCTATCCCTGTTTGTTGTTGCATTTGTTGAGCCATCTGTACCATCTTCTGACGTTCGCCAACATCACGAATAAGATGGTCTGGCACACCAAATTTCTTGGCTAAATAGATTGCTGTTTCTTCGGAGGAAACAAGAAGGTTAATAACTTCAGGGCCAAACCGCCCTGAAACCATTTCAAGAAATCTATCTAGGGAAACTATATCTTGATTAGATTGTGCCTGTGCCAGTGGGGAAACGCTTCTGATCTTTACTTCACGACCATTCACTGTTGGTATATCTATCCTGCCTTGCTTAGTTAAAAGATAAACCACACGCTGAAGAACAGGTTGGATCATCTCAGCTTGCAGTCTGCCAAAAGCAGAACCAATCTTTCGTGATAGATCAGCCATACGCTCAGCCACTTCAGTTGCAGATGCAGGAGTTTTATTAGGATCACCAAGCATATCATTATACAATGCACGCTTGATATTATTTCTCATATCATTAAGAACTAAGTTAGCCACATCAAAGTTACCCGCAGCCCTTATAGGTTGAAGACCTTGAGAGTTTGGTGCTTTAGGAATTACAGTTCCGGGAACTAAATTGATTGTGTCTACGTTAATAACACCATCATCATCCATCTGATAGATACCACTAATAGCCATCTGTGCGTTTTCTAACACTAATTCTATTGTAAGGTTAGCACTTTTAATCGCACTCAACGCATTAATTGCCGGGCCTCTACCATAAATTTCACCTGAAGCCTTACTCCATCTAAACGCTATAAAAGGATTTGACCCAACGCCTGAGTATTCTTCTTCTAGTATTAATTCTTTGTCACCCATTTCAATGACCATATAACTATAACGTTCTTCGTTAGGCTTGTCATATAGCTTGCATGACACTTCTAGTATCTTACATTTTGTATCAGGGTACTTCTGTATTTTCTCTGCGGTCTTTGTTGAAAACGTGCCACGAGGGTAAGCGACAATTAAATCCTCGTACTTTAATTCTCTTTCTCTATAAACGTGGTCAACCATTCCATCAGGGCCAACGTCTAAGACAACGTGAGGCAAAGGAATAGAATGGAATCGAATAGGGTTTAATGCATCACCTTCAGTAATGGCAAGGACTGCCGTACCTAAAGCTAAGTCAATAAAACATTCATGTATCTCTTGAGCAAAGTTAGAAGTCTGTAACACTTCAAAGATGTATTCAGTTACCTTGTCTAACTTATTATTAACTTCATCTTGTTCATCTTCAGGAACTTCACTGCCTGCAATAAAATCCGCCCATCGTGCAAAGTTAGGAACTAGCCCTGACTGTAGCCTAGATGCAAATTCCTGTACGCCAACAACAGCCGTCTCATCAAAGATACGATCATCTCGCCTTTGACCGGGTGTGTAATTTTTAAAGCCTTGCCTTTGAGGTAAACAATATTCAAACACCTCATCATACAAATCTTCAAAGTCACGCCTGATGGCTTTAGCCTTTTCATACTTAGACATATAGCCGTGAGCTAAATCTAACATTAAGCACTATACCTATCGTAGTAACCTATACCACCGCCTGCACCAGTAAGAAGAGAACGTCTACCAGTTCCTTTTCTTCTCCTTGATACAGTTCCTTCTAAGGCTTCCTGTTTCATTTCAGAAGTCTTTGCTTGCTCTTTAGCTTTTTCTGATTCTCGCTCTGCCTCTGCTTGCTTATCAGGCTCAGGCGCTCTCGATCTACCACCGCCTATACACATATAAATCTCCTTTTCTTTAACCCTTACCTATGAACCATACATTATGCAACGCACAAATGCTACATCCTTGACCATAAACCTTGTCTTCTATTTTGCTTAGGCTGTCTATTAAATACATCAAAGTCAACTCTAGCGTTAAAAGCCTGCACTGGTTTGAATCCCATCACCTGTCTGCCCTCACCTGAGCCAAGCATTAAATATTGCAGGGCATCGTGAATGTGAGAGTATCTATCTTTACTTGGCTTGTCTTCGTAACGCTCACCTGAAACTTGCATGCGTCTATAATGATAGCCACCTTCAAAACCTTTTATTAATTCCTTACATCTATAATCAATCAACACACCTGAATGTCCATCAACCATTCGTTGCAATGGAGCCGATACCGATTCAAGTCTTAACGCAACGTCATTACTATGAGTTGGTCTAGCTTTTAATCCCGCACCTCTTAGTATTTGGAACGGGGTGCTTTCATCAGTCTGCGCTCTGAAGTCACCCGCAGGATCACCAAAAATATTAACATCACAGTTAGCGTAACGCACAGCAATCTCTTGTCTTAGTAATTCAGCAAACCTAACGATGCCCATATCAAAGGCAACAATCTCTTGAAGTAATAACCAACGACCTCTTACCTTCTGCCCAAAGATTGCAGCAGGGGTCAAGCCAAAATCTAATCCAATAAATAAAGGAACTCCATCTGCCACAGGAATCTCTTCCCTTGCAATATGCACATCACTATTAAACATGTTATACACAGGCTTACCATCTTGAATAGAGCCGAGCCTATTCATTACGTAAACGTCAATCCAACTCTTAGTCTTACCTTGCAATAAGTTAGTGTAGTAATTCTGCATCATGTTCTTTTTATTCTCAGCAAGAGGATTGGAAACGTAACTACCTACGTTACCCTCGTCATCCTTAACTTCATTCATAGCTGAAGGCTGTGTGTAGAACTTCCAGTTGTTAGGTTTCACTAACATCTTAGATTCTTCCTTAGAAATATGATCGGGTATAGGAACTTCACCTGCCATGATTGGCCACCAGTGATCTTCTTCCGGAGCGTTCGTGTCAGCAATAACCCCAGTCCATGTTGGCCCTCCATCTCTCATTGATGGATATCTGCCAACTCTCATAGTGCATGCATCAATAATTGACTTAGGGATTTCCCTAGCTTCGTTAATCCAAATGCCACTAAGCTCAAGGGATAATAATTTCTTTACGTCTTCGGGTCTGTCAAGAGCAAGGAACATAACTTCCAACTCAAGGTCACCTTTGGATATATGATGCGTATATGGAACCGACCAAGAAAACCTTCCCCAATCTTCTTCGGGGAACCAATCCAACCAAGTCTTAATAGTGGTAGTGCGAAGCTGAGGATTGGTGTTCCTGATAATCGCCCACCTGCTTTTACGTTTACCATCCGGTGATTTCTCCTGCATTAACGCTCGTCTGAATACTTCAACACAACAAGCCACTGATTTACCTGAACCAACTGGGCCTCGAAGACCACGAAAGAACGTATCGTCTTTTAGAAAAGCCTTAGCGACTTCCCCATCAGGTTTATATTTAAAGTTGGTCAACCTTCATTTCCTTACCAACCCTGATTAATCTATCAATAACTTCAGGGCCAATAGATGAAATCATCTTGTCAGCCTCATAGTCAGTGCAGAAATCTTTAGGGTAATGTTCGAAGTGTGCCTTCTTAACAACAATGCGAAGTATGTCTCGCTCTTGTTTCTTTAATGTATGAAGGAAACTCATCGACTCCTCCTTAGTAACTTGACATGCTTATGCCAAAAATAATTTCCTATCTTATTAAAACGAATAGATAGCTTTAAATAAAAACCAATCATTTCTAAGTACTCTTATTTTCTTTCTTAGACTGCCTCTTCTTTAAATCAATCTTATACTTCATTCGCCTAATCATCATGTCAACCTCTTTACTGATCTTTGCCTTTTCATCAGCCTCTTTCATATCGTCAACCTTCATGATTAACTTATTAACTGAGGACTTCTCCTTCTTATCTAAGTCCTTGTTATTCATATACCTAGCAAGAACCCTCATAGGAGAAGGGTGAAGCAAACTGGTCTTCTTATATTTCTTAGCAAGCCTTGCTTTTTCTTTTTTTAAGTCAGCCATTAGCTTAGCCTTTCTTTTTGGTTACTGGTTTCTTTATAGGCTTTGGCTTTGGTGGCCTGCCCTTAGTCTTTCCATAAGTTCCTTTTCCATAAGGCATTAGGCTGTTCCTCTCTTATTTCTTTTTGATATTGCCCTAGCCTTTGATCTTGCATCACTAGAACTAGATGCACCCCAAGCCCTCAAAGATAATAATTTTCTTGTTGGCTTGCCTTTGGAATCTTTATCAGGGCCTTTGTTCCCGGCCATCCTCGCTAAGAAAGATGCACGCCTTGGATTATCGCCACTCTTAACAGGAGCCTTTAATGTGCCACCTTTATAGGAAGCTCTGCCCTTAGCGTTTAATCCACCCTTCGGATTCTTTCCTTCTTTGCGTGTCCATGCTGCAGTCATACTTTAGTTATCCAATAGTTTACTTTAAGCATCAATGCACAAACGAACCTTGAGAGCAAATAATGCTTGTATGGGAGATGTTGTAGTAGACCCATCGCTAGTTTTTAACCCCCCTACCCTATGCCAAATCAATTGTGACTTTAATATCCCCTTGAACTAAATGCATATGTTTGTCTGGTGCTTTGAATCCTGCTCTATCCAAGATGTCCTTGCTCGCTTCTAGTTGAACGTACTCACTCTTAGCACCTCGTGACAGGTCTAATAACCTTTTACTGGCATGAGTAGCACTCAAACCAATACTTTCCGTCACTCGTTGCATCATGTACTGCTGAACATGCACTAGCCTCAATGTCTTACTGGCTGTCACTCTCCCGGATTCACCTTCAGCATATCCTGCCAATCTAGCACCTTCCTTGATCGTACATCCATTTGCTACGATGGTATCAACCAACATCATTTGTTTCTTAGTTAATGGCTTATCTTTTATTAGCATTAAACCCCCCTTGATTCCCCCCTTTGTGGCATCTTATTGACTATGCTGTCAATGCACAAACGTTCATACTGTACTGTCAAAGATATCCCACACCCGGATATCCTCATGGTATTGGTGTGGGATGAATCGTCTTCCAGTCCGGCTTCTTTTGCTTAGGATCAGAGAGTTACGTTCAGTTCGCCTACCAAAGAGAGGCTTCACCCACTGCACTATCTGATCTTTCGTTTAGCAGAACACACAAAAGAGACGTTGCTTCAGACGATGTACTTGTACCACAAGTACCAAAGTTACATTGTGGAGAACACGCAAGCATCTGCATAACGCAAGAGCGTGACGCAGGCTCTATCGTACTCAATCCTTCACCTCCTCGAGAACACACACAGGGATATTATTGCAAGAGCTAAACTCGCCGTTTTAAATCACGTTCACATGTAAGTTGCAGGATAGAGTAAGAGAAGTTGTCCTTGGTATAGCCGAACTCAGTGTTGCTTCTCTCACTCAACCTTCACGTAACATGCCGAGTATATAAATGCACCTGTCAAATAAATACAAGGGCATTTATTGGCAGACATTTGAAAAGTAGCTCGACCATAAGGTTAGGTCGACTCGCTACTTTCCTAAATGCAGGTGATTGACATACTCCGAACGCAATTTAGAACAACCCTATTAGCAACAATAACCCTGAGTGTGGAGATAAACAATGAAAGAACAACCTTACTATACCAAAGCACAAGAATACTCAATCTATGCGTTCGTGGTGACAGTATCATTCGTCATCGCAGTAGTCGTCATCACATACGTAGACAACTACCAATACTTCAACGCATAACAAACAATAGTAGTAGGTGAATCATCGCCTACTACTTAACAACAAAGGAGAACACTATGACAGATGAACAAACACAGTGGTATGAAACAATACTACATAGGCTAGACCTTCTTGATAAAAAGAATGTCGTATACACAGACGGCATTGAATATGAATGTCGTTACATAAGATACGACATTGGCATCATCAGAGAAACCTTAACTAAAATACGCAACAATCATAATAGGAGAACACTATGAACATACAAGAACAAGAAGAACGTGACTTTAATCACACATCTGATGCAGAGTGGGATAAAGAAGACGCAAGAATAATTGGTGAGCAAGTACCACATTATCCTTGGATATCTAGCGACCGAGACGTTTGGTATCCTAATCCATATTGGGGGCATTACGATTCATCAGGCAACCCATTGCAGAAAACTGCACCATTCAAACGTTGTCGTCATCCGGAAGACTACGATGACAATCAGCCTGAGTAATACACTGTCAACGATACCATGACAGTAGTACTTGATAAAAAATACCTACCAAGTGGGCTAAGTAGCCTCAAGTAAAAAGTAGCTCAGCGTTCCGCTTCGACAGAGACGACTTTTTGCTTGAGTAGGTATTTGTTTACCAAGTACATCGATAATTGTTTATTAATAATAATAGACAAACACAACAACAAACTAATGGAGAAACACAATGACTAATACTAAAACAAAAGTACTAACAGGATTTGAATCAATCGCAGAATCTATCTTGATGGAGTTAAACTTAGCATCACTTGATGACGAGTCACGACAGTTCAATCAATCAAGTGGTGAGGTTAATCCTTTCTACAATTCAGACTCAGTCTACCTACTAGGTGGAATCTGTGACAATCTTGCCTTCTCACTCATAGGCAACACATGCTTTAAAGGTAACAGCAAAGGCAAGATTGAATACGTTAATACATGTCAGACACTAGCTGATACAGAGGAACGTAACAATCCTGATTCATATATAGGCTCAATACCTCAAAAGAACTTGGAACGAGCGCAGGCATCATATGATAATACGGAGATGCTCTTCATGGCAATGGTCGAGACGTTCAATGCAGTCACAGGTTGGACATGGGGCGGATCATCTAGCTTTGAATCTAAGGGCAGACCATGGTTCCAACAACATAAAGACGCAATGAATGAAAAACGTACTGCTGATTACTCACCTAAGGTATCCCCTACTGAGAAACGTGCAGAGATGTTAGCAAAACTCAGAGCTAAGAAGTAGCACCACACCAAGAGAGACAGGCTCAGGCTTGTCTCTTTTTTTTCATGTAACCTGAAGGAAAGTTGCGTACCACTTCGTTGCAACTTACTCACTACAGTAACACAACAAACGCTATACCTTTAACAATAAACAGCAAGCATGAAGCTCACTCGCTACGCTCCCTCACTTCAACCCCAAGTGTGTCATGGTGCTTTGCCGTACCTTCTCAGACGAAATTCAATTCGGAGATTCAAAAATGCAATACGAAATCAAAACGAAAAAATACAAAATGCTAGTGCGAATAGCATGGACAGAAATAATATGTGGGTTTGCTCTTATCATACTCACTGTCACATTAGTCCTGACTGATGCAGGAATAATACCCAACGTTAACCCATTCTTATAAAGGAGATAAACATGGA